>Ga0302311_10000018_pt1 | contig 210433 bp, 185 predicted proteins | sample III_Palsa_N1_3_FD_200449 | JGI IMG/M metagenome (GOLD analysis project Ga0302311, IMG submission 200449) | Peat permafrost microbial communities from Stordalen Mire near Abisko, Sweden - III_Palsa_N1_3 | ecosystem: Environmental > Terrestrial > Soil > Palsa > Peat permafrost | place: Sweden...
GGCGATCCCATGCGGACCTGGGGCCGCAGCCTGCCCAAGGGCCAATCGCCCTGGTGGCCGGTGATCGGGCGCAACAAGCTGTCGGTGACCGTGAACCTGCGCGCGCCGCGCGGCCAGGCCATCGCCCGCCAGCTGATCGCCGGAGCGGACGTGCTGATCGAGAATTTCCGGCCCGGGGCCATGGAGAAATGGGGCCTGGGCTACGAGGCCCTGGCCGCCGAAAACCCTCGCCTGATCATGGCCCGCGTCTCCGGCTTCGGCCAGACGGGCCCCTACGCCGGCCGGGCCGGCTACGGCTTGATCGGCGAGGCCATGGGCGGGCTGCGGCACATCACCGGCGACCCGGACCGGCCGCCGGCGCGCACGGGCCTCTCCATCGGCGACAGCCTGGCGGCCATGCACGCGGCCATGGGCGTCATGGCGGCCCTGCACGCGCGCCGGCGTACCGGCCGCGGCCAGGTGATCGACACCGCGATCTATGAGAGCGTTCTGGCGGTGAGCGAGAACCTGGTCACCGAATACGATCTCACCGGCTATGTCCGCGAGCGCTCCGGTTCGATCCTGCCCGGCATCGCCCCGTCCAACGTCTATCCGGCGGCCGGCGACGAGATGATCCTGATCGGCGGCAATGGCGAGCAGGTGTTCGCACGGTTGTGCGAGGCCATGGGACGGCCTGCGCTCAAGGACGACCCGCGTTATCGCGACCACGCCAGCCGCGGCGCCCACCAGGCCGAGCTGGACGGCGTCATCGCCGCCTGGACGCGCGAGCGGACGGTGGACGACCTGTTGGCCGTGCTGGAAGCCCACGCCGTGCCCTGCGGCCGCATCTTCCGCGCGCCGGACATGCTGGCCGATCCCCAGTTCCAGGCCCGCGAGGCGATCGTCGAGACCGACCATCCGGTGTTCGGGCGCGTGAAGATGCAGAACGTCTTCCCCAAGTTCAGCGACACGCCGGGGAGTGTGCGCTGGCCGGGGCCGGGGCTGGGCGAACACACCATCGCGGTGCTGACCGAACGGCTCGGCCTCGCGTCGGAGGAAATCACCGCGCTGCGAGCGGAAGGCGTAATCTAAGGGGTCTGGGCCGGCGATTGACTTTCCCGGCGTAAGTTGGCCGCTTTTGCTGAAGATCATCGCACGGGAGAGACGACCATGGCCGACTTCGAAACCATTCTCTATGCGGTCGAGGACGGGATCGCGACCATCACCCTAAACCGACCCGAGCGGCTCAACGCCTTCACGGCGCGGATGATGAGCGACCTGATCGCCGCCTTCGACCTGACCGACGCCGACGACGCGGTGAAGGCGGTGATCGTCACCGGCGCCGGGCGCGGCTTCTGCGCCGGGGCCGATCTTTCCGGCGGGGCGTCCACCTTTGACTTCAAGGCCAGCACCGATCCCATCCGCGTGCAGGCGCGTGTAGGCGGCGTGCAGCGCGACGGCGGCGGCCGGCTCACCCTGCGTATCTATGAGAGCCTCAAGCCGGTGATCGCGGCGGTGAACGGCGCGGCGGTGGGCGTGGGCGTGACCATGCAGCTGCCCATGGACATCCGCATGGCCTCCACCGACGCGCGCTTCGGCTTCGTCTTCGCCCGCCGCGGCATCACCCCCGAGGCGGCTTCGTCCTGGTTCCTGCCGCGCGTGGTCGGCATGCAGACGGCTCTGGAGTGGTGCTACACCGGGCGGGTGTTCGGCGCCGAGGAGGCGCACGCGCGCGGCCTGGTGCGCTCGCTGCACGCCCCGGACGAGCTGTTGCCGGCCGCCCGCGCCCTGGCCCGGGAAATCGCCGACAACACCGCGCCGGTCTCCATCGCCCTGACCCGTCAAATGCTCTGGCGTATGGCCGGCGCCGACCAACCCATGGAGGCGCACCGCGCCGACAGCCGCGCCATCCAGTCCCGCGGCGCCTCCAAGGACGCCGCCGAGGGCGTCACCGCTTTTCTTGAAAAGCGACCACCTCACTATGAAAACCGCGTTTCAAGCGATCTTCCAGACATCTGGCCCGACTGGAAAGCTCGGGATTTCAGTTGAGAACATCATCGCTACTGAGCGGCGAGATGAACCGCCGTCACTAACAGGCTATTCATCGCGAATCCGTGACAGATACGCGACAACGCCCTTGTCGCAACGGTTTAAAAACCGTAAAAGCCGCCTCAGTGAGTACATGGTAAGAGGGGCGTGATACAAATCCGCATAATCAAATGAAAGACCATCCATGGATGACAAGGCAGAAATAATTGAAATGACCGCCGAGATCGTGGCGGCATATGTTGAAAACAATAACATTTCCACCGGAGACCTGCCGGCCCTGATTCAAAGCGTTCATCGCGCTCTGACTTCGGTCGCCTCGGGCGCCGAAGCAGTGGAACCGGCGCCGAAGGAACCAGCGGTGCCAGTGCGGCGGTCGATCACTCAGGACTACCTGATCTGCCTCGAAGACGGGCGCAAGTTCAAGTCGCTGAAGCGCCACCTGCGCACCAAGTACAACATGAGCCCCGAGGACTACCGGGCCAAGTGGGGCCTGCCCAAGGACTACCCCATGGTGGCGCCGAGCTACGCCAAGGCGCGTTCGGACCTCGCCAAGCAAATGGGCCTGGGTCAAGGCGGTCGCCAGGCGGCCAAGGGCGGCGCCGCCAAGCGTCGTTAGTAGCGTATGGTGACGGCGCTCCCGCTTCGGGAGCGCCTGCGCCAACCTACAGCCGCAGCACGACCAGCGCGGCGACGAACCCTAGATAGATGACGCCCATCGACGCCAGCAATCGGCGCGACATGAAGCTGCGGCTGAACGCGACCGCCAGGATCGAGATGGCGATGGCCGTGGCGATGGCCCCGGCGACCAGCGGCGGGTCCAGGCGCCAGGGCGTGAACCATAGGCCGAGCGCCGTCGGCACGGTCGCCTGAATCATCATCGCCCCGGAGATATTGGCCAGAGCCAGGCGATGCTTGCCCTGGCGAAGCCAGATGACGGCGTTCATGACTTCGGGGAGTTCGGTGGCGATCGGGCTGCCCAGGAGGGCGACCAGCTGCGGCCGCATGTTCAGCATCGGCCCCAGGCGCTCGAGCTGGCCGACAAACAGCTTCGACGCCACGAAAATGACCGCGATCGCGGCGGCCGTCTGCAGCAGGATCCAGCCGAGTTCGGGCGTGACCGCCTTGGGCGCGATGCGCAGTGGCGCCGGCGCCTCGGTCTCCGCCTCGGCGGCGCCCCCCTTGAGCTCGACCCTGGCGTAGACGGCGTAGGCGGCCAGGAACAGCCAGCCCAGCCAAGACTTGCCGGCGAACGACGTCAGCCCCAGCCCGATCTTGCCGGCGAAGATGGCCAGGAACCAGACCTGGTCGCGGCCCAGGCGCCGGAACTGCGCCCGCGTCTCCGGGGTCTTCGAAAGCACCCGGCCGACGAGCAGCAGGGTTATCCCGACCGCGGCGTAGGCGATGGTCGACAGCGCCAGCGGACCGCCCAGCGCCGCGCCGACGCCGATCGCCTGGCTGGCGGCGCTGGCCCCGAACGCCACGGCCACCAGGGTGACGACGCTTTCAGGCAGGGCGGTGCCGAAGGCGGCCAGGATGGTGCCGGTGGCCGTCTCGCTGACGGAAAGCGAGCGGCCCAGCCATTCGACGCCGTTGGTGAAGAATTCGCACGAAAGATAGATCGCCACGGCGCAGGCGAGCAGCAACGCGAAGGTGATGGCCAGCGCCGTCATCGAACCCCATCCCTAACGAATCGGCGCCACGAGTCCGCCGCATACGCCGCCCTACACGAAGGACCCTGCCCATCGCCCCGAGGATCGGGGTAGAAACACGAATTGTTTCGGAATTCGCAAGACATGATCAAACGCTTCGCCTTCCTCGCACTTGGCTCGCTCCTCGCCGCCGGCGGCGCGCGGGCCGCCGACAAGCCGGTGATCGGGCCACCGCCGGACTGGGTGAAGCCGAACGACGTCAGCCTGACCCCACCCAAGAGCGCCGCCAATGCGCCGGTGGGGGTGATCCTCCAGGATCTGCAGATCAAGTTCACGCCCGACCACGAGGCGAGCTATTGGCGCCTGGTCGCCAAGGTCCAGACGCCACAGGGACTGTCGATCCTGGGCGCGGTCAACCCGGCGTGGAATCCGGACACCGACACCCTGACCATCCATCAGGTCCATATCCTGCGCGACGGCAAGGTCATCGATGTCCTCGCCGGCGGCAAGACCTTCGCGGTCCTGCGGCGCGAGACCAAGCTCGAACAGGCGACGCTGGACGGAACACTCACCGCCGCCCTGCAGATCGAGGACCTGCGGGTCGGCGATATCCTCGACATCGCCTGGACCCTGGAGCGCGCCGACCCGGTCCTCAAGGGCCGCATCCAGGAGGACGTCAGACCCAACGCCCCGCCGGGCAGCCGCATCCGCCTGCGCCTCACCTGGCCGACCGACGCCGGCGTGCGCACCCTCGCCTCCGCCTGGATGCCGCCGCTCAAGACCAGCGCGGCTGGCGGCTTCACCACCCAATCGGCGGCCCTCGACGATTCCGGCGAGGTCGTCCTGCCCAAGGACGCACCGCAGAGGTTCCAGCGCGGCCGAGAGGTGGAGGTCACCAATTTCGCCACCTGGGCCGACGTCTCCGCCCTCATGGCCCCGCTGTTCGACAAGGCGGCGCGGATCGAGCCCGGCTCGCCCCTGGAGGCCGAGGTCAAGAAGATCGCCGACCAGTCCAAGGACCTCAAGTGGCGCGCGACCATGGCCTTGGCGCTCACCGAGAACCAGGTGCGCTATGTCCTGCTGGCGCTGGACGGTGGCGGTCTGACGCCCGCCTCGGCGGACGCCACCTGGTCCAGGCGCTTCGGCGACTGCAAGGGCAAGACCGCCCTGCTGCTGGCCCTGTTACACGCCCTGGGCGTGGAGGCCGAGCCGGCGCTGGCCAGCACAACCGGCGGCGACGGCCTCGATGAGCGCCTGCCCTCGCTCTACGCCTTCGACCATGTGATCGTGCACGCCAAGATCGCCGGCCGGGACTATTGGCTCGACGGCACGCGCGGCGGCGATGGCGGGATTGACAGTCTGCAGGTCCCACCGTTCCGCTGGGCCCTGCCCGTGCGCCCGGCCGGGGCGACGCTCGTCAAGCTCGACCAGGCCCCACTGACCGCGCCGCAAGCCGAGACCATTCTGCGCATCGACGCCTCCGCCGGCCTGGTGGCGCCGGCCAAGGCGCATGTGGAAGCCGTATTGCGCGGCGATCTTGCCAGCCTGGACCATGCGGCCTTCGCCGAACTGCCGCCCGACAAGCGCGACGAGACGCTGAAAAAGCTATGGAAATCTCAACGCGGCTTCACCGACATCACCTCGGTCAGCGAGAATTTCGATGCGGCGAAGGGGGAGGAACATCTTCAGGCCGATGGGACGACCGCTCCCGACTGGTCCGGCTCCGGCCTCGAGGTTCTGGGCTCCCGCCTGGCCGCGCGGCCAGACCTGGCGCGCACGCCCGGCCCGCACAGCGACGCACCCTACGCCGTCGCCTACCCAAGCTATGAAAGCTATTCGGAAACGGTCGTGCTACCGAATGGCGGCAAGGGCTTCACCGTCGCCGGGCAGGACATCGCCGAGACCGTCGCCGGCGTCGCCTATACGCGCCAGACCTCGATCAAGAACGGCGTCGTCTCCGTCACCGCCAGCAAGCGGAGCCTGGCCTCGGAGTTTCCGGCCTCTCAGGCGCCGGCGGTCACCGCCGCCCTGGCCGACCTCGCCGCGCGGACCGTCTACATCGCCCCGCCGGGGGCCGTGGCCAGGGCCGGCGCTGGAGCCCAGGAAGGCGCGGCGCCCACCACTGCGGCCGGCTATGTCGCCCAGGGCCTCGCCCTGCGCGCCCAGGACCAGGCCACGCAGGCCATGGACGCCTTCGACCAGGCGCTGGTGCTCGACCCCCAATCGGCTGGCGCCCTGGGTGGGCGGGCGGTGATGATGGCCGCCGCGCCGGGCATGGCCGACAAGGCCAATGCCGACGCCGACGCGGCCCTCAAGATCGACCCCAATCAGGAATCGGCCATAGTCGCCAAGGCCCTGCTGGCCGAGACCGACCGCCGTTGGTCCGACGAGGCCGGCTTCCTGGGCCGAGCCCTGAAGATCGATCCACACGATGGCGTCGCCCTGGCCGCGCGGGCCGGAGTCGAGCTGGAGAAGAAGGCGGAGCCGCAGGCGCGCCTCGATCTGGCCGAGGCCCGCCGCTTCGGCGCCGGCGCCCCCTATGTGCTCAACCTGGTCTGCTATGAGGCGGCCATGCGCGGCTTTGAACTCGATCAGGCGCTCACCGACTGCGACGCGGCCGTCAAGCTCGCCCCCAAGGCGGCTGATATCCTCGACAGCCGCGGCTTCGTGCTCCTGCGCCTCAAGCGCGACGACGAGGCCATCGCCCAGTACGACACCGTCCTGACACTGGAGCCGTTCACCGCCGAATCGCTGCTGGGTCGCAGCCTGGCCGAGCGCCGCCGCGGCCGCGCCGCCGACGCTGACCGCGACCTGCAGGCGGCCCTGGCCGCCGACCCCAAGGTCAGCGACGAATTCAAGCGTTATGGGGTGACGGAATAGGCTTCGGCCTCGCGGCGGATGCGCTCGACCATGGAGAAGAGGCCGTTCGAGCGCTGGCGCGACAGCGCGCCGGTGAGGCCCAGGCGCTCGAAGGCTGCGTGTGCGTCGAAGGCCAGGATCTCGGCCGACGTCCGGTCGTTGTAGAAGCCGAGCAGCACCGCGATCAGACCCCGGACGATATGGGCGTCGGAATCGCCGCGGAACGCGAGGCGCCCCGCCCCATCACGCTCGGCGACGAGCCAGACCTGGCTGGCGCAGCCGCGCACCTTATTGGCCTCGGCGTGCTCGGCCTCGGTCAGCGGCGCCAGCCCGCGGCCGAGATCGATCAGATGCCGATAGCGCTGCTCCCAATCGCCCAGCAGGTCGAGTTCGTCGGAGAGTTCGTCGACGGCGGTCTCGATGCTTGGATGCACGGCCTGGTCCATGGCCTCGATTTGGGCGCTCGGCGCGGCCCTGGCAAGCAGGACCCTGGGCCTCCATAGTGCGCCGGTGACCGCCGATCCCGATCCCCACAGCCCGCCGGACGCCCGCAGGGCGCTCGCCCATGAGCTGCGCACACCGCTCGCCGCCATCATGGGCTACGCCGACGCCGTGCGCGTCCAGGCCTTCGGTCCGCTGAGCCAGACCTACGTCGAGGCGGCGGAGTCGATCCATGCGGCCGCCGACCACATGCTGGCGCTCGTCGAGCGGCTGACGTCCGGCGCCGATGATGACCGGCAAGCTCTGTCGACCGAGCGCCTCGACGCGCGCGCGGTCGCCACCGAGGCGATGCGCCTCGTCGAGCCCGGCGCGACCGAACTGAGGCTCGACGCGCCCCCGGTCCTCCCCGTCGATGCCGATGCCCTGACCCTGCGCCAGATCGTGGTTAACCTGATCGCGAACGCCGTGGCGGCCGGCGCGCGCCACGTCGTCCTGTCGCTGGAAGCCTCTGGTGGTGATCTCGTCCTCACGGTCGAGGACGACGGGCCGGGCGTGGCCGGGATCGCCGAAGGAACCGGTCTCAGCCTCGTCCGTGCGCTCGTCGCCGCCCACGGCGGCGACTTCAGCCTGGCAAGTCGTCCCGAGGGGGGCGCCCGGGCCCAGGCGCGGCTGCCCGTCCTGGCGGGCGGCTAGGATGGATATCGGCAGCGACATCTGGGTCTACGCCCTCATCCGCCGGGTCGAGCTCGCCGGCGCCTTCGCCACCGTGGCGCGCAAGGGCGATCCCCGCTCCGGCGCCGTGCTGGTCAAGACCCTCGATCGCCGGAGCGGCGAGGCTCGGCTCTACGCCCAGGCCTTCGGCCGCGAAGGCGAGGCTGTGTGGATGCGGCCGGTCGACTCGCTCGTGGAGACCGACGTCGACGCCTATGTCGAGCGCGCCGCCCGCATCGACCCGGACATCTGGGTGGTCGAAGTCGAAGCCGCCGACGGCGCGCGGTTTCTAACCGAGACGGTGGAGGAGTAGGGGAGTTGAGGGGTTGGGGTTAAGCCGTCTCCTGAGGTCCGACTACCGCCGCCCGACCGGCGCGCCGCGGGCTTGCGCCTGGCCGATCAGGCTGGCGCAGTCGGCGTCCTTGGCCAGCCCCGAGCCGAGGAAGGGCAGGATCGCCGCCACCGGGGTGGCGAACACGCCCAGCGCCACGGACACGGCGGCTTGCGGCGCGGCCTTGACGATGTTCACGCCGAACTTCGGCTGTTCCAGCGATCCCTTGACCGTGATCGGTGCGCCGATCCGGATCAGACGGAATTTTTTGGGACGGCCGGCGAAGGCCAGGTTCACGGTCTCGTCCCTGAGGTTCACATCGCCGCTGCCGGTAGCGATCACCACCCCGGTGTCGAACACGATGGATTGGGCCCGCAGCACGCCGTCAGTGGCCTGGAAATTGGCGACCGCGCAACGGATCGGCGTCGTCCCATGGTTCTTGGTCAGGATCTCGAAAAGCCCGCGCGCCACATCGATGCCCATCAGCTCGGCGAAGGCCGCGCGCATCTGGCCGCCGGGAATGACCACGGTCAGCTGGCCGTTGGCGTGGCCGGCCGCGGCCCGCACCGAGGCGCCGGCCCCGGTCAGGGCTGCGCGAGCGTACAGGCTGCCGGTGATCGGCGGCTGGGCTGTCGCCCGCTCGATGAAGCTCCCCAGCCGCGCGTTCGCCACGCTCATGTCCACTGTGGTCACCGGCGTCGTCCCACGCGCGTTGAGCCGGATCAGGCCCGAGACATCGCCCTGGGGCAGGCTCATGGACAGGGGGTCTATGGTCAGCAGCCCGTGATCGAGCCTGAGCTTCAGCGAAAGGGACCGGATCGGAGCCTTGCCGGCGTCGACGCTGTCGGCCCGATAGGTGAGACGCGCGTCGGTGGCCCGGATGCGGCTCACGTCGAGTGTGGCGTCGGGCAGCAGGCGGTGTTCCGCCGCCAGCTTCGCCGCCATCGCCCGCTCGCTCGGCGAAACCGTGTGGCCGGCCAGGCGCCGAGGCGCGCCGCCGATCACCGCCGCCAGGTCGGCGAGGCGCAGTCGGCGCGAGGCCAGGTTCGCGGTGACGAACGGCCGGCCGGTGTCGTCGTCCACCGCCACGGACCCCGCGAGGTCGCTGTCGCCCACCCGGCCGCTCAGCCCGGTTAAGGTGAATCGCTCGCCGTCGCGGACAAAGCTGGCCGCCAGCGCATAGGGTGGCGTGTCGGGCAGGGATACGCCGGTCAGGGCGTACAGCCGGCCGAAATCTGGTCCCTCGGCGCTTACCCGGCCGCTGATCCGTCCGAAGTCGAACGGCCGGACGAACTGGCCGTCGATCGTCACCCGCGTCGGCCCCGAGACTAGGCGGGCGTCGAAGCGATAGGGTCGGTCCGGATCGATATGGACCAGCGGACCGCCGCGCGCGGCCAGGGTGAACGGCGAGCCCTTGAACGTTCCCGCGCCGTCCAGACGGAAGGTTCCGTGATCCGCGCCGACCACCGCCTCATTCGAGGTCAAGGTCCCCTGGAAACGGACGTTACGCCGGGCGTCAACATAGGCGACCGCCCCGCCGCGGATCACCAGGTGTTCAATGGCCGGCAGTTTCAGCGGGCGCGGGGCGCCCATGCCGTTTCGCCAATTCTCCCGACCCTGGGCGTCGCGCATCAGGCTGACCGCCGGCTGGTCGGCCTCGACAAGCGGCAGCAGCACCCTGCCTTGCAGGAACAAGGGCTTGAGCGCGATCTGGACGGTGACGGTCGGCAGGCGGGCCATCGGCCCGCGCCCGGCCCAGTGTGGATTGCCGATAGTGACGCCGCTGACGCTGGCCTCGGGATCCAGCGACCAGGGATGGACCACCAGATTGCCTGTGATGCTTACCGGCCGGTCCAGCCGGGCCGACAGATAGCGCGCCAGCGGCCCGCGCAGCCAGTTCCACTGGAACAGAGCGATGAACACCACGATGGCGGTGATCAACAGGAGGAACAGGCCAGACCACACGCCGAGCGGCGAAAGGAAGGTCTTTCGGGGGAGAGCTGTGGCGGCGGCCGTCAAAACCTGTCCTCAAGCCCCACCTCCACAACGCCTTACGCGGCGGCCGGGTCCACGATCGCTTATCGGCAGGGCGATTCGACTAGGAAGGCAGGACGCCGCGGCGGCGCCAGCCCGGGCGGGGGGACAGGTGAGATGGGAACATCACCTGTCCCCCAATTCACTCGGCTCAGGCGACCGGCGCCGGCCTGGCACGCTGGTTAAAGAGCAGCTTGCGGAGCTGCGCCTGCTCCTCGGGGCTGAGCGTGGCTGGATCGATCTGCGGCCCGGCCGCGACCGCCAGGCCCCTCTGCACGGCCGGTCGGGCGGACAATTCCTCGAACCAGCGCTTGAAGTATTTGAACTCGTTGAGGTCGATGCCCTGCAGCTGCCAACTTACCGTCCAGGGATAGGCGGCGATATCGGCGACGGTGTAGGCGTCTCCGGCCAGATAGGGCCGGTCGTAGAGCCGGTTGTTCATCACGCCGTAGAGCCGGTGGACCTCGTCGTTGAACCGGCGCTTGGCGTAGGTCTGGTCGCCCTCGCTCTCGGGCACGCGCGAGAAATGACCGCGCTCGCCGAACTTCGGGCCCTGGTTGGCCATCTGCCAGATCACCCACTGGACCACCTCATAGCTGGCGCGGACATCGTCCCGCGGCCAGAAACGGCCTTCCTTCTCCGCCAGGTAGAGGAGGATGGCGCCACTCTCGAAGACGCTGACCGGCGCGCCGCCGTCCTTGGGCGCGTGGTCGACGATGGCCGGCATGCGGTTGTTGGGACTGATCTTGAGGAAGCTGTCCTCGAACTGGTCGCCCCGGCCGATGTTCAGCGGCACGATGTTGTAGGGCGCCCCAAGCTCCTCGAGCAGGATGGTCACCTTCTTGCCGTTGGGGGTGGGCCAATAGTGGACGTCGATCACGCGCGCGCTCCGTGGCTGAATTCCTGGCCCTGACCGGCATGTAGGGACGGCGAGCGGGATATCCAGTCAGCACTCCATTGGCAGAGACGTGTCGGGAACGAGCTCGCGGTCGACTCGGCGAAGCCGGATCGTGCGGCGGATCGCGCCCGAATAGACGAGCTTCATCCCGCGCCCGTCGCGTGCGACCCGGGCCTGGTAGTCGCCGGCGCCCGACTCGCTTGAATGAAGGGTGAGCGCGACCAAGATCTCACGCGGTGCGTTGATGTCCAGTTCGACCAGCGCGGTCCAGATGCAGGTCACCCCCTGCCAGGTCCCGCCGCCCGTGATCGCGACCACCGGCGCGTCGGCGAGGTCGCTGCGCACCTTCCAAGCTGGCGCCGCACCCCAGCTCGCTCGGCCCTCGCTCACCTCCGGCGCGGCCGACCGCCGCAAACCCGTCCGGGTCCGGTCGAGGTAGCGCACCACGACCCGGCCGCTGTCGGCATGGCTCTCCCCGCCCCTGGCCGTCGCGATCACGGCCACGCGGGGCCCGACGTCGACGGTGGCGACCTGTGTCAGCCCGCCCGCATGGGCGCCGAGCGCGGCGGCGACGAGCGCGGGCGCGACCACACGGGCCCAGGTTTTCGCGGAGGCGAGAGGCGGATGTGCGCGCATGGCCCAAGCGGCGGCCTCGGAACCGAACCCAGATCGACGCCTTACACCAACAGACCTCCGGGCCGACACAGGGAAGTTAAGTGCAATGGTTACGATCAGGAACGAGACGAGGCGTGCTCGTCGCATCGCCGGCGATCTCACCAACGATGCGCGCGACACCATCGATCGGGCCGCCGATCGCGCCGTGGACACCTATGCCGCCGCGCGCGAGGTTGTCGGACGGGTCGAGCCGTTCGTGAAGGATCGGACCTACCTCTCGCTCGGCCTGGCGGCGCTGGCAGGATTGATCATCGGCGGCCTGTTTCTGCCGCCCGGACCCAGGGTCGTCTACGTCAAGCCACGTGACTGACCCCAATGACCGCGTTCGGCCCAAGGTTGAGATCCGGCGTGATCGCTTGAGTTCGCCCAATTCCAGGTCGCGATCGCGCGGCGAGGAAACAAGCTGAGGCGGAACCGATCTGTGGTAAGATCGGCTTACCGTCGAGTGCGAGGCCCACCACCTAGGGGGGCGTGACCTCACTGTCGCCGCGCCGGGTATGACCCTCATTTCGCGAGTCTCCGGCTCCCACGAAAGGCTGCCCATGGCCGCCCGCCCACCGCATGCCCCAGAGGTCGCGGACAGTCTCGCCCTGGCGATGGTCGCTTCATCCGAGGCGCCTGTGCTGCTGCTCGACGGAGAGCTGACGGTGATCGCGGCAAGCGCGTCGTTTTGCCGCTCATTCGAGATCGAGCCGGCCGCAACCTCCGGCCTGCCGATCTATGAGCTTGGCTCGGGCGAATGGGACGTGCGCCAGTTGCTCTCTCTGCTCAAGGCTGTCGGTTCGGGAATGGCCGCCGTGCCAGCCTATGAGATGGCGCTCGCGAGAGGCGGCAGGGAGCCCCGGCGCCTCGTGGTCGCGGCCCATAAGCTGGACTTCGGCGACGCGGAAAATGTCCGGCTGATCCTCACGGTGTCGGACGTCACCGAGGCCCGCATCGCAGAGAAGCTGAAGGACGATCTGCTGCGCGAGAAGGCCATCCTGTTGCAGGAGGTGCAGCATCGCGTCGCCAACAGCCTGCAGATCATCGCCAGCGTCCTGATGCAGAGCGCTCGCAACGTTCAGTCAGAGGAAACCCGCACCCACCTGCGCGACGCCCATAGTCGCGTGATGTCGATCGCCACATTGCAAAAACAACTCGCGGCCACGCGCCTGGGCGACGTGGAGCTCCGGCCCTATTTTACCCAACTGTGCGAAAGCCTGGGCGCGTCGATGATCCGCGACCACGATCGCCAGACCATCGAGGTTCACACCGACGAGAGCGTGGTCCAGGCCGACGTTTCGGTGAGCCTGGGCCTCATCGTCACCGAGCTGGTGATCAACGCACTGAAGCATGCCTTTCCCGGCGGGCGAGGCGGCAAGATAAGGGTCGACTATCTTTCCCACGGACCCAACTGGACATTGTCGGTCGGGGACGATGGCGTCGGAATACCCGAAGACCTCGCCAGCGCCGCGCCTGGCCTGGGCACCAGCATCGTCGAGGCGCTCGCCAAGCAGCTCCATGCGCGCGTCCACGTGGCGGACGCCAGACCGGGGACAACGGTTTCGATCATCCACACGCAGATCGCCGCCGTAGCGGAAGAACCGGAAGCGGAGGCGGTCTAGGGGATCAAGCGGCGCGAAGTCCGCCGGAAGGCGCGCCGCCGCCTCTGAGAAGTTCCGTCGCCGCTAGCCAGAGCGCTTCTTGCTCGAAGGGCTTGGAGATGAAAACGCTATTGGCTGGCAATTCACACCGCCGCGTCTCGAGCATTCCCGACGCGACGATGATCTTCACCGGCGGCCATCGATCTCGCACGTGGTGGGCTAACCGGATGCCATCCATGGAGCCGGGCATCCTGATGTCTGTCACCATCACTCTGATTTCGGGATGGCCGTCTAGGATCGCGATGGCCTCGTCCGCGTCCCGCGCTTCCAGCACCATCATTCCCGCTCCGCGCAGGCCATGAGCAAGCTCGAGACGCACAAGCGCCTCGTTCTCCACGATCAAAACTGTTGCGGGGCCGAGGCGCTTGATCTGTGCCATCGGATAGCAAACGCCCGCGAGCCGATTTGGCTCCCACTGATCTTGCCATGGACGCCATCACGATCGAGCGAGGCGACCGCCTCGCACGGTGGCTCATAGGCGTGATCGGAGGTCAATGCTGCGGTCGAGTCTCGTTAGCCCACCGCCGCACGGGCCGCGCCATCCTCATCCCAGGTGGATGTCCTTCTGGCGGGTTTCGTTTTCGCCGTCCGCCCGCTTGAGCCTTGAGAAGACCAGCGTGGAGAGGATGGTGAAGACGCCCAGGACAAGGAACGCCTCGTGCAGCCCCGAGATCATGGCGGCAGGGTTGGAGCGAAGCCGATCCGGGATCAGGAACACGGTGGTCAAACCCGCGACAGCGACGCCGAAGCTGACCGAAAGCTGCTGGAAGGTGCTGGCGATCGAGCTCGCCTGGCTGGCGCTGGCGTCTGGCACGTCGGCATAAACCAGCGTGTTCATGCTGGTGTACTGGGTCGAGGTCAGGGCGCCGTAGCAGAACGCCTGCACGAGGATCAGCCAGATCGGCGTGCCCGGCCCGATGGTGGCGAAGGCCATCAGCAACGCGCCGAGGACCACGGTGTTGGACACCAGCACGGCGCGATAGCCGAGCCGATCCAGGATCTTGGGCATGAACACCTTGGCGGTCATCGCGGCGGCCGCCTGCGGCATGATCAGCAGGCCGGACTCGACCGGATTCATCCCCAGCCCCACCTGGTAGAGCAGTGGCAGCAGGAAGGGCACGCCGCCGATGCCCAGACGTGTGAAGAAGCTGCCGCTCACGGCAGTCGCGAAGGTTCGTATTCGGAACAGGCCGAGCTGCAGGAGCGGATTTGCCGATCCCATCGCATGGACGCCATAGCCGAACAGCAGCGCCAGGGAGAGGGCGAGCAGGCCCAGGATCTCGCCCGTGCTCAGGGTGTGTTCGCCGAAGATCTCCAGCACATACGAGAGCAGGGCGACGCCCGCACCGAACAGGATCAGGCCGACCACATCCAGCGGCTTGACGTCCGTCGCGCGGTAGTCCGGCAGGTGAAGATAGACCAGGACCAGGCCGGCGATCCCAATCGGGATGTTGAGGAAGAAAATCAGCCGCCAGTGGAGGTAGTGGACGATCAGTCCGCCCGCGAGCGGCCCCAGCATCGGACCCACGAGGCTGGGGATGGCGACGAAGCTCATGGCTTGCACGAGCTCGGACTTGGGGAAGGTCCGCACCAGCGTCAGGCGCCCGACGGGCGCCATCATGGCCCCGCCGGCGCCCTGCAGGATGCGGCAGGCGATCATCAGATGGAGATCGCTCATCAGTCCGCAGAGCAGAGATCCGAACGTGAAGACGCCGATCGCGGCCGCGAACACCCGCCGCGTTCCGAAGCGGTCCGCCATCCAGCCGCTGATCGGAATGAAGACGGCGAGGCTCAAGGTGTAGCTCGCCAGCACCGCCTTCATGCTCAGCAGGCTGACCCCGAGCGCCCTGGAGACCACCGGAACGGCGGTGTTCAGGATCGTGGTGTCCAGCGACTCCATGAAAAAGGCCACCGCCACCAGCCACGGCAGCAGCCGTTTCACCGAAATCGGCGGCGCGACGGGCGGGTGTGCGTCAGCGGGCATCAGCTCTCGCCAGGAGAAAATCTTGGGCCAAGGCGGTAGGTCGGGGGCGTCGAGATTTCTAGATGGAACCGGGGTTGAGCCGCCACAGCGTGGTGTAGTTCATGATCGGTCGCTCAAACGTCGCGCCTTTCAGGACGAAAACCCGCCCCAGCTCCAGCATCGGCTGAAAGCCATCCAACTGCCGCGCGTCATCCAGCGTGGACCAAAGGCTGATGTTGCTGAGTGAAGCCGTCGCCTCATCGGCTCCCACGTAGAAGGCCAATAGCCCTGACATGGCTTCAATGCCTGGCCGCAAGACCGCTTCCGCATCCTGCATCATCTGACGAAATTCGAGGAATTGAGCAGGAGCACATCTCAAAATTGAGGTGCGGACGACAGGTGACATGTTGGGCCCTCTGCTATTGGCTCAGGCTCGCACGCCGCCGATCAGCTTTCCACCTCGGCTGGCGTCTGGGCGGAACCTTTGGGTCGTATCAGGCGGGTCCGAAACGGAGCTTGGCTGGCGCGGGCGGGAGCGCTAGGCTCCGATGAAATGGGGCGCCGACCCAAATGCCGCCGCTGATCTTGATTCCGTTCGGGGTGTTCTTCTGCTGCGTCTTTTTGCAGTTCCCCGTGCTTCGCGGCATTCGAGTCGCCCTGGCTGAACGCCACCCCGAGGTCTGGCGCGAGATCTCGGTGAAATCCTGGTTCGGCAACAGCGCCGGCAGCAGCCTTGTTTGGGACGGGCGCGCCAAGGCGCTCAACGATCCCGCTCTCATGGACGCGGTGAACCGGCTTCGCTTGGTCTATGCGGTGGGCCTCGCCGCCTGGCTCGCCCTGGTGGTCCTGCTGCTTTCAAGCCCGGTCGTCGCCAAGCACTGATCAACCTGCCCCCGAGGCGTGTCGGGCCGGCTGTCTCGCCGCGTCTGGCGAACGGGCGTACAGAGATCCGAACAGGTCGGGTCGAACCGGCTTCGCGGAGACCATCCATGAACAAGGTGTTTTTGGCGGCCTTGGCCGCCGCGGGCGCCGCGTCGGTTCAGGCGCCCGCCAGCGCCCAGAACGCGCCGACAGTCACCCACAGCCCCAGCGCACGAAATGGCTTGAGTGAGCAGCTCGCTCAACTGAGCGCCAGAATCGACCGCCGTCTGGCGCGCGGTCAGATGTCGCAGCACGACGCCGACAAGACGCACCGCGAGATCAACGACCTGCAGGCGGAGGCGAGCGACGATCGTCTGCAAAACGGAGGCCAGTTGAAGGAGGCTGACAGGTTCAGCCTTCAGGACCGGATTACTCAGCTGAAGGAAGAGATCGATCGGGATCGGACCACGGGCGCCCCGCCGCGCTGATCGGTAGGGCGGTGACGTACGCCACCCTCGGCCGAGCTCAGCTCAGGACCGCTAACCCCCACAGCGGCCGTCGGGCCCCAGCCTCGCCGATTTGCCTCGGCCCGCCCACCCGCGCTAAGCGCGCGCCATGTCAGCTTCTTCTTCGCCCGCGCTCGAGGCCGCGCGCCGGCGCACCTTCGCCATCATCAGCCATCCGGACGCGGGCAAGACCACCCTGACCGAGAACCTGCTGCTGGCCGGCGGGGCCATCCGCGCCGCCGGGGCCGTCCGGGCGCGCGGCGAGCAGCGCCGCACCCGTTCCGACTGGATGAAGATCGAGCGCGAGCGCGGCATCTCGGTCAGCGCCAGCGCCATGACCTTCGACCACGCCGGGCTGATGTTCAATCTGCTCGACACCCCCGGCCACGAGGACTTCTCCGAGGACACCTACCGCACGCTCACCGCCGCCGACACGGCGATCATGGTGCTGGACGCGGCCAAGGGCATCGAGCCGCAGACGCTGAAGCTGTTCGAGGTCTGCCGCCTGCGCGACATTCCCATCGTCACCTTCATCAACAAGATGGACCGCGAGGCCCAAGACCCCTTCGCCCTGCTGGACGAGATCGGCGACAAGCTGGCGCTGGATCCGGCGCCGCTGACCTGGCCGGCTGGCTCGGGCAGTCGCTTCAAGGGCGTGATCGACCTGCGCCACGACCGCTTCCTGCCCTTCCGCCGCCATGAGGAGAGCCACGGCGCGCCCATGGCGCTCAATTCCAACGCCCTGGCCGCCTTCCTCGATCCGGATGAGCGCGACGAGGCCGTCGAGGGCGCAAGCCTCGTCCGCGAGGCCTCCAAGCCGTTCGATCCGCAGAGCTTCCGCGAGGGCCACCTGACGCCGGTGCTGTTCGGCTCGGCCCTGCGCCACTTCGGCGTCGACGAGCTGCTCGAGACCATCGGCGCCTACGCCCCGCCGCCCGGCATGGTCGGCGCCCGCCGCGCCGGCGAGGACACCCACGTCGCCCCCGGCGACGACGAGGTCTCGGGTTTCGTCTTCAAGATCCAGGCCAATATGGATCCCAACCACCGCGACCGGATCGCCTTTGTCCGCCTGACCTCCGGCCGATTCACCCGCGGCATGAAGCTCAAGATCGAGAACACCGGTCGGCAGATGAGCGTCAACGCGCCGATCCTGTTCTTCGCCTCTGACCGCGAGCTGGCCGAGGAGGCCTACGCCGGCGACGTGATGGGCATTCCCAACCACGGTGTGCTGCGCGTGGGCGACAGCCTGTCGCAGAGCGGGACCCTGCGCTTCGCCGGGCTGCCGAACTTCGCCCCCGAGATCCTGCGCCGCGTGCGCGTCACCGATCCCCTGAAGGCCAAGCACCTCAAGAAGGCGCTGGAAGGCCTCGCTGAGGAGGGCGTCACCCAGCTTTTCCGCCCCGACATCGGCGCGGACTTCATCGTCGGCGCCGTCGGCCAGCTGCAGTTCGAGGTCATGGCCGACCGGCTCGGCGGCGAATACGCCCTCGACGTGGTCTTCGAAGAAGCGCCCTACGCCGAGGCGCGCTGGCTGGTCGGCGACCGCGCCGCCCTGGAGGAGTTCGCCTCTCAGCGCCGCTCGGCCATGGCCACCGACATCGACGGCGCGCCGGTCTTCCTGGCCAAATCGGCCTGGGAGATCGGCTACGTCGCCGAACGCTTCCCAAACCTCGCCTTCGAACGCACCCGAGAGCGGGCGTGAACTCTTCACCTCTCCCGCCGGGAGAGGTGTTTTGAGTGCGACCGGCCATATACGATCGCCTGCCGGCGTCTTGCTCGACCTCGTCTATCTGGCTATATTACTGGAAATAGCCGTGGGATCACTATGAACAGCTCTCAAAAGCGCGCCATTCAGAACTATCGGTCTCGCCTCGGCGCGCGCGGCCTGGCGCGCTTCGAGGTGCTCGGTCGAGAGGCCGATCGCGACCTCATCCGATCGATCGCCCGGCGACTCGCGGAAGACTCGCCCGAGGCGTCGGAGCTTCGCGTCACGGTCAGCGACTCGGTCGCTGGCGCGCCGCCTCGGAAAGGCGGCGTCCTGGCCGCACTCCGGCGCTCCCCGCTCGTGGGCGCCGATCTCCATCTGACCCGCCCCCGTGAAGAAGGGCGCGAGGTCGAGTTTTGACGCGCTATCTGCTCGACACCAACATCATCAGCAACGTCGTCAAGCCGCGCCCTTCCGCGGCGCTTCTGGCGTGGATGGCCGATCAGGCCGACCAGGATCTCTTTCTCGCCTCCCTGACCGTCGCCGAGATCCGCCGTGGCGTGCTCGAAAAGCCCGCGGGCCAGCGCCGCGATCTGCTCGAGGCCTGGTTCTCCGGTCCCGAGGGCCCTCAATCTCTCTTCGCCGGCCGGGTCCTTCCCTTCGACGAAAAGGCCGGTCTGGTCTGGGCGGAGCTGATGGCCGACGGAAAAGCCCGCGGACGCCCGCGCAGCGCGCTCGATACCATCATCGCCGCCATCGCGGTGGCGAACACCTGCGTCGTCGTCACCGACAACGAGAAAGATTTCGAGGGCGTCGAGATCGTCAATCCATTGCGAGTGACCGAATGACCGAAGCTGTCCATGGCGCGCCGCCGGCGCAGTTGGCGCAGCTGGCGCCGGACGCGGTCCAGGTCTCGCCGCTCGTCCTGGGCGCGACGCCGATCGAGGACCTCGCTGACGCCTCGCTCGCCCGTTTCGTCGTCCTCGCCCCGCCCGGCACGCTTGAGCGGCGCTACGTCCTGGCCCACGCCCTGCGCGCGCTCCAGCCCGGCGGCGAGCTGATCGCCCTCGCGCCCAAGGCCCAGGGCGGCTCCCGTCTCTCCAAGGAGCTGACAGCCTTCGGCTGCGACGTGAAGGAGGACGCCCGCCGCCATCACCGCATCTGCCGCTGCCTTCGCCCGGACGCGCCCCAAGGGCTGGACGACGCCATCGCCCGCGGCGGACCGCAGCCGATCCCGGCCCTCGGCCTGTGGTCCCAGCCCGGCGTCTTCGCCTGGGACCGGCTCGATCCGGGCAGCGCCCTGCTCCTGGCCCAGCCATGGACCCCGGAAGGCGCCGGCGCCGACCTCGGCTGTGGCGCGGGCGTGCTGGCCCGCCAGATGCTGGTCTCGCCGGCGGTGACTTCGCTCGTCCTGATCGACCTCGACGCCCGCGCCATCGCCGCCGCCCGGCGCAACATCGCCGATCCGCGCGCGCGCCTCCTGCAGCACGATCTGCGCCGCCCGCCCGAAGGAATCGTCGAGCTCGATTTCGTGATCATGAATCCGCCGTTCCACGACGGCGGCGCCGAGGACCGCAAGCTCGGCCAGGCCTTCGTCGCCACCGCCGCGGCCATGCTCAGGACCGGCGGGACCCTGCGCATGGTGGCCAATGTCGCCATGGCCTATGAGCCGACCCTGACCGCCCATTTCCGCGAGGCCCGGCTGCTGGTGCGCGAGGGCGGCTACAAGGTTCTGGAAGCGCGCAAATGAGCGTCCGCCTCGATCGCCTGCTGGCCAATCTCGGCTACGGCTCCCGCCGCGAGGTCCAGACCCTGATCGCCCGCGGTCAGGTGCGGCTCGACGGCGCGCCCACGCGCGATGGCTCGGCGCATGTGACGGCAGGCCCCGATCTTCCCACCCGCCTGACCGTCGCCGGCGCGCCGCTCGACCCGCCCTTCCCGCTCACCGTGATCCTCCACAAGCCCCTCGGCGTCGTCTGTTCGCACGGCGAGGTGGGCCGCAGCGTCTATGAACTGCTGCCGGAGCGCTGGCGGGCGCGATCCCCCAGCCTCTCCACCATCGGCCGCCTCGACGCCGACACCAGCGGCCTGATCCTGATCACCGATGACGGCGGCCTGCTGCACAAGGTCATCTCGCCCAAACGGCATGTGCCCAAGCGCTACCTCGCCAGCCTGGATCGCCCGCTGACCGGCGCGGAAGGCGCGCTGTTCGCCACCGGGACCCTGATGCTGGAGGGCGAGACCAAGCCCCTGGCCCCCGCCGCGCTCGAACCGTTGGGCGAGAAAGACGCGCGCCTCACCATCGACGAAGGCCGCTATCACCAGGTGCGGCGGATGTTCGCCGCCGCCGGCAACCACGTCCTCACCCTGCACCGCGAAGCCATCGGCGGCCTCGAACTCACAGACGACTTGGCCCCCGGCGCCTGGCGCATCGCCACCGAGGCGGATATCGCGGCGGTGCTGGGCTAGGATAGCGGACTTGAGCGCGGGTCCGCAGCGTTGAGCCCGGACTCGACTAGCGGGTTTTGAACTGAGCGATGGCCCGGGTGTTGGGATCGCGCGCGAAGTCGGCCGGGGCGATGAAGCCGAGACCATCCCACTCGATTTCAATACCCACCGCCTTGAAACACTTCGCCGCATACTCCGAACAGATGAACGCATCCTTGGGGCCCAGCGATTTGGGCATGGTGCGGTTGAGTGACCCAAGGCAAATCCGCGCGCCGATCCTGGCGATCTCCATCGCCGCGAACGGCTGACCGAAGCGATCCACCGCGAACGTGGCCAGGCGGTTCATCGCCGCTGAACCGGGCTTGCCGCTCTTGTCCGCGAAGCCCTCGTATCGGGCCAGGATGATCTTGCCCGGATAGGGCTTCTTGCCGGTGCTGCTCTGGCTGATGAAGTTGTCGAGCGGGACGGCGCGGACTCCCAGCTTCTGGACGCTTTCGAAGACCATGATCCGGCCGAGCGCGGGCCAGCGATAGGCCAGAGCCACGTGAGTCCACGGGCTCTTGGTGGCCCAGCCGATGAGCCGCGAGAACGGGTCGTTTCCCGAACAGAGCAATATGTCCCCATCGCGAACGCGGCGCGCGATCGCCTCCAGCGGCTCGGGCTTGAGGGTGGTCAGAACGCTGTCATCGATCACCGCGGTGGCTCCCCGAGCGCTCGCCGCCCAAGGGAAACAACCGTCACCACGCCCGTCGGGTTCCATCGGGCGCGGTTGCTGGCCCGCTTGCGGGTTCGCGCCCTTTCGCCGCCCGCCACCAGACCGGAGCATCGTCGACCGGGCGCCGCGGCGGGTGTAAAATGAGCCGCCGCGAGAGGGACCCGACCCATGACCACGATCGTCGTCTCCTCCGGCGTCACCAGCTCCGGCCTCACCGTTACCAGCGGCAATGAGCTGCTCGTGCTCTCGGGCGGGATCGCCGAGACCACGACCGTGCTCAGCGGCGGGACGGTGACGCTGTCGTCGGGGGCGGTGGGCAACGGTCTCACCATATCCGCCGGCGGCGTGTTGGACGGCGACGGCGAGCTGGCGGGCTATCCCGACGACTACGGCCAGGTGAGCGGCGTGTCGCTGGGCGACTCGGCCGGACACTATAGCGGCCAACTGATCGTCGAATCCGGCGGCTCGGCCAGCGGGGTGACGGTCGTCCTTGGCTGGCTCGATATTGACGCGGGGGCCACCGCGACCGGCACGGTGCTGAGTGGAATCAACGGCCCCCAGATCCTTGTTGAAGGCGTGGCCAGCGGCACGGTGGTCGATTCTGGAGGCGACTACTATGTCCAACCGGGCGGTAAGTCGGTGAGCGCCGTCATTTCCAGCGGTGGGTACGAACTCGTCCAGCCCACCGCGACCGGCGAGGCCACCACCGTGCTGAGCGGGGGGGGAACGGATGTGGCGTCGGGCGCCTTGGCCAGCGGCACGGTGGTCGATTCCGGCGGCATTGAATATGCCTTGCACGGCGCGAAGACGGTGGGCGCCACGGTCAACCGCGGCGGAATAGAATATGTCGCCGCCGGCGGCTTGGTCAGCGGGGCCACGATCAAGAGCGGCGGCGCGCTGCTCGACCCCAGCGGATCGGGGGCGATCCTGTCGGGGGTGACGACCATCTCCTCGGGTGGGCTCGAGCGCGGCTTCACCATCGTCAGCGGCGGCGACGAGATCGTCTTCGCCGGCGGGGTCGCCGATGGGACGGTGGTGCTGTCCGGCGGTTCCCTGCTCGACCCCAGCGGATCGGGGGCGATCCTGTCGGGGGCGACGACCGTCTCCTCGGGTGGGGTCGAGTCCGGCTTCACCGTCGTGGGCGGCGGCGACGAGATCGAATGTGTCGGGGCGTCCGTGTCCGCCGTGACCGTCCTCGCCGGCGGCGCCCTCTCCCTGCCCAGCAGGGTGATCACCAGCGGCGTCACCTCCGTGGCGTATGTGATTACCACAGCCACGACAATCAGCGGGGCGGCCCTGTCGTCGGGCGCGATCCTAGATCTACTGGACGATACGGTGCTGAGCGGCGGCCGCTTGACCGTCTCCAGCGGTGGGACGGCGCGCGGGACGACGGTCTCAAGCGGCGGCGTCCAGACGGTGCTGTCGGGCGGGACGGGCGCCGTCGCGGTAATATCGGGCGGCGGCGCCGTCAACGTGAGTGGGACCGACAGCGGGACGACAGTCCTGAGCGGCGGTATTGAGCGGGTGCTGTCCGGCGGTGTGGCCATCAGCGCGACGGTGAGTTCGGGCGGCCAGGAAGTGGTGTGGTCCGGGGCGTTCGTCAGTGGGACGACCATCTTTAACGGCGGCGCCGTGACGATCTCCGGCGGCGGGACAGCGAGCGGAGCGACGATCCAGAGCGGCGGCGTCGAGCGCGTGCTACCCGGCGGCGTGGCTGTCGGGGGGGCGGTGTACTCAGGCGGCCACGAGCAGGTGTGGTCGGGGGCGTCGGCCAGCGGAGCGATAGTCTTTAACGACGGAACACTGGTCGTATCCTCGGGTGGAACGCTCGGCGGAACGACGACGCTCGCGGGAGGGAAGGCGACCATCTCGGGCGCGGTCGCCGCCGGGGCGACCATCGCCTTCTCCGGCGCCGGCGACCTGGCCCTGGCCAATCCCACCGCCTTCGCCGGCGAGATCTCGGGCATGAGCAATTCGAGCCAGGAGATCGACCTGACGGGCTTCGCCTACGCCACGAGCGAGACGGTGTCGTGGACTGAGGCGGTCAGCAACAGCAGCGGGACCCTGACCGTCACCGACGGCGCCCAGGTCGCCCACCTGACCCTGCTGGGCCAGTATCTCACCAGCAACTTCACCCTCTCCAGCGACGGTCACAGCGGAACCCTTGTGGTCGACCCGCCGCCTCTCGCCGGCCGCAACGCCTTCGTCCAGGCCATGGCCAGCCTCGGGACGGCCGGGCCCAGCGGGTCGGGCGGACTCAACCCGATCTCCGGCCGGCACGACCCGTTCGGCGACGCGCCCAGCCTGACCTTGGCGGCCCGGGAGGTTTCGCGACTATAGTCGGGGCGACCCAGGGGGGACCCATCCCATGACCACGATCACCGTCTCCTCCGGCGTCGCCAGTTCCGGCCTGACCGTCTCCAGCGGCAATGAGTTGCTGGTGCTGTCGGGGGGGATCGCCGACGCCACGACTGTCCTCAGCGGCGGCACGATGACGCTGTCGTCGGGGGCCTTGGGCAGCGGCCTGACGGTGTCTTCCGGCGGCGTGCTCGACGGGGTCGGCGAGCTGGCCGGTTCCGCCTATGACGCCGGCCAGGTGAGCGGCGTGACAGTGGGCGACTTGGCCTTCACCTATGCCGGTTATCTGGAAATCCAGTCCGGCGGCTCGGCCGGCGGCGTGATGATCTGGAACGGCGAGCTTCAGATCGACACGGGGGGAACCGCGTCCGGAACCGTGCTGGGCCAAGAAGGCTCGGCCGAAGTCTTAGGCGTCGCCAGCGGCACGGTCGTCGGCGGCACCGAGTCCATCGAATCCGGCGCGGAGACGGTGGGCGACGTCGTCAACGGCGGCGGGTACGTATTCGCTTACTCCGGCAGCGTGGTTAGCGGGGCCACGATCAACAGCCGCGGCAGTCTGACGATATTGCAGGGCGGTTCGGCCGCCAGCGTGGCGGTCAAGAGCGGCGGCAAGGCCACGTATGACCTGACGGTGAGCAGCGGTCAGAGCGTGGATGTCGGCGCCGGCGTGGGCGGCTCCAGCGGCGTGTCGGCGACGACGACGGTGGACGGCGTGACGGTCTCCAGCGGCGGCGGGCTCAACATCAGCAGTTCGGTGGTGCTGAGTGGAGGGACGATGACACTGTCCTCCGGCGCGCTGGCCTCCAACACGACGGTGTCTTCCGGCGGAATCCTGACCCTGTCATCGGGGGCGGTGGGCTCCAGCGTCACAGTATCGGCGGGCGGCGTGTTGGACGGCGGCGGCGAGATCGCCAACATCGCCTATGACGCCGGCCAGGTGCGCGGCGTGTCGCTGGGCGACTCAGCCGGAAACTATGGCGGCGAGCTCTTTGTCTCGTCCGGCGGCTCGGCCAGTGGCGTGACCGCCTGGAACGGCGAGCTTCAGATTGACGCGGGCGCCACGGTGACCGCCGCAGTGCTGGCCAACAACACCTTCGACAACGTCTATGGGCTGGCCAGCGGCACGATCATCGAGTCCGGCGGCTATGAGACCGTTTCCTCCGGCGGCGAGACGGTGAGCGTCGTCGTCAGCGCCGGCGGCTATGAAACCGTCCTTTCCGGCGGCGAAGCGGTGAACGCCGTCGTCAGCGGCGGCGGAATAGTACGATCCGGAGAAGAGTCCGTGGGGAGCGGCGGCGTGGCCATCGGGACCACGCTGGACGCGGGGTTTCTGTCGGTCGGCGGTGTGGTCAGCGGGACCATGGTCAGCAGCGGCGGGGAAGAGGCGGTCGGGGGCGTCGGCGTGGCCACCGGGACCACGGTCAGCAGTGGCGGGGAAGAGGCGGTCGGGGGCGGCGGCGTGGCCAGCGGGACCACGGTCAGCGCCGGCGGAGGTGAGTATGTCTACTCCAGCGGCGTGGCCAGCGGGACCACGGTCAGCAGCGGTGGGTTTGAGCTTGTCTTCTCCGGCGGTGTGGCCAGCGGGGACGTGGTCGATAGTGGCGGAGAGTTAGACCTCGTCGGCGGGGCGTCCGTTTCCGAAACGACCATCTTGGCCGGCGGCGGTCTCGCCCTCACCGACAGTGTGATCTCCAGCGGCGTCACCTCCGTCGCACACGTGATCACCGCGTCCACGACGATCAGCGGCGCGACCGTGCAATCCGGCGCGAGTCTGGACTTCTACGCCGCGACGGTGCTGAGCGGCGGGACGCTGACGATTTCCAGCGGCGCGAACGCGAGCATGAACTCGATCGCTGGTGTCGAGCGCGTTTCGGGGACCGACGACGGGTCGCAGTTCGGGAGCGGTGGCCGCGAGGTGGTGGCCTCCGGCGGCCTCGCCAGTGGAGCGGGGATCTTCAGCAGTGGCCAGCTGGCGGTCTCCAGCGGAGGATCGGCGAGCGGGACGACGATCCAGAGCGGCGGCCTCGAGACCGTCTACGCTGACGGGACCGACACCGGCGCGACGATCTCGGCCGGCGGCCGCGACGTGGCCTCCTCAGGCGGACGGATCGATGGCGCGACGCTCTCCAGCGGCGGTCAGCTAGCCGTCTCCAGCGGCGGATCGGCCAGCAGGACAACGATCCAGAGCGGCGGACTCGAGACCGTATATGCCGGCGCCAGCGCCAGCGGCGCCATCGTGCTCGGCCGCGAAGTGGCCTCCTCCGGAGGTGTCGCCAGCGGGGCGACGGTCGAGAGCGGCGGTCGCGAGGTGGCCTCCTCCGGCGGAAGCGTCGACGGGGCGACGATCTCCAGCGGCGGCGAGGTGCTGGTCTACGTTGACGGGTCGGCGAGCGCGACGACGATCCTCAGCGGCGGCGCCGTGACAGTCTCCGGCGGCGGGAAGGCGAGCGGGTCAACGGTCTTGAACGGGGGGGCCGAGCGGGTCCTGTCCGGCGGCCTGGCTGTCGGAGTGACGGTGAGTTCGGGCGGCCACGAGCAGGTGTGGTCCGGCGCGTCGGTCAGCGGGGCGACGATCGCCAGCGGCGGGACGCTGGTCGTATCTTCGGGCGGAACGCTCGCCGGAACGACGACCCTGGCGGGCGGGAAGGCGACCATCTCTGGCGCGGTCGCCGCCGGGGCGACCATCGCCTTCTCCGGCTCAGGCGGCGTTCTGACCCTGGCCAACCTGTACGCCTTCGCCGGCGAGATCTCCGGCCTCAGCCTGCCGAGCCAGAAGATCGATCTGACCGGCTTCGCCTATGCGACCAGCGAGACGGTGTCGTTCACCGAGGCGGCCAGCAACACCAGCGGGACCCTGACCGTCGCCGAGGGGGCTGAGGCCGTCAACCTGACCCTGCTCGGCGACTATGTGACCAGCAACTTCACCCTCGCCAGCGACGGTCACGGAGGCACCTTCATCACCGACCCCCCGCCCCCCGCCGGCCACAACGCCTTCGTCCAGGCCATGGCCAGCCTCGGGGCGGCCGCACCTAGCGGAGCCAGCGGCCTCAACCCCCTCTCCGGCCGTCACGATCCATTCGGCGACACGCTCGCTGCGCGGCCAACCGCCCGCCCCTAGCGCCCCCTCCACCAGACCAGGGCGCGGCGCTCCAGCCATTGGAAGAGGATGTGGACGGCGGCGGCCATCAGGGCGAGGGCCAGGATGGCGGCGAACATCTTGGCCGTCTCCAGGCGGTTGCCGGCCTCCAGGATGCGCCAGGCCAGGCCCTGGGCCCCGCCGCTGCCGGCCACCCATTCGGCGACCACGGCCCCGATGATCGCCAGGCCGGAGGCGACCTTGCAACCTTCGACGATGAACGGGACCGCCGAGGGCAGATGCAGCCGGAACAAACGTTGGAGCTTGCTCGCCCCATAGAGGTCGAACAGGCGCTCGAGGTCGGGATCGGCCGAGCTGAGGCCGCGCGAGGCGCCGGAAAACACCGGGAAGAAGGCGACGATGGCCGCCAGGGCGATGATGGCCCGGTCGGGATGGTCGACGCCCATCCAGATGACGAACAGCGGCGCGATGGCGACCACCGGCGTCACCTGTAGCGCCACCGCGATCGGCCGCACGGCCCGATCCACGGTTTGGCTGAGGCTGACCGCCAGAGCGAGCAGGCCGGCGAACACGGTCGCAACCACCAGGGCCTGCAGCGCCATGGCCAGGGTGCGCCAGCCGGAGCTGGCCAGGATGTCGGCGTTGTCCACGAAGGCCGTCGCGATCGCCGTCGGCGCCGGCAGCAGATAGGCGGGCACATGGGTCAGCCGCACCGCGACCTCCCAGGCCAGGAGAATGGCCGCGATCAGCGCCGCCGGGGCGATAAGGCGCGTCACGCCGCCATGGCCTGGGCCAGCCGCTCGGAGATCGCCTCCGCCGCCGTGCGAAAGGCGGGCGTGTTGCGAAAGCCTGCCGGCCGCGGCGTCGGCGCCGCGATGGTGGTCTCGCCGGCGAGGCGGCCGGGTCCGCCGGTCATCACCACCACCCGGCCGGCCATATAGACCGCCTCCTCGACATTGTGGGTGACGAAGACGATGGCCGGCCGCGCCTCGGCCCAGATGGCGAGCAGGTCGTCAGCCAGGCGTCGGCGGGTGATCTCGTCGAGGGCGGCGAAGGGTTCGTCCAGCAGCAGCAGACGGGGTCCGGTCACCAGGGCCCGCGCCAGCGACGCGCGCATGGCCATGCCGCCGGAGAGCTGCGCCGGACGGGCCGCGAAGGCGTCGCCCAGCCCCACCCGCTCCAGCGCCCGCCGCGCGCGTGTCCGCGCCTCGCCTCGCGCCACGCCGGCCAGCTCCAGCGGCAGGGCGACATTGGCTTCGGCCGTGAGCCACGGCGCCAGCGTCGGGGCCTGGAAGACCACCGAGGTCTCGCCGCGTTCGGCATCGCGGGTCACGCGCCCGCGCGTCGGCGCCTCCAGCCCCGCCAGCAGGCGCAGCGCCGTCGACTTGCCGCAGCCGGACGGCCCGACCAGGGCGACGATCTCGCCCGCCTCGACAGCCAGATCGAACGGCCCCAGCGCGGGGCCGCGCTTGGGATAGACCACCTCGACAGCGTCGAGCCGGGCGACCGTCACGGCGATTTGGGCAGGAAGGCCAGGGTGTAGGCGGCCTTGTCGTCCAGCGTCTTCGGGTAGACGCCCTCTGACGAGGCGGCGGCGAAGAACTCGGCCCAGCGCTTGTCGGTCATGGCGCCCGGACCCGGCCCCGCCGCGCCGCCGGAATCGACCACGCCGTACTGGCGCATCTTGTCGCGCGCCTGGGCCAGCACATCCTCGGTCATCTCCGGATTGTCCTTGAGGATCAGGGCGTCGCCCGGCGCCGGATCGCCATGCAGATAGGCCTGCCAGCCGGCCGCGCTGGCCTCGACGAAAGCGCGCACCGCGGCGGGATTGGACGCAATCAGCTTGTCGGAGGCGATGACCATGCTGGCGTAGCCGGGGTAACCCTCGTCAGCCAGCAGGAACACCGCCGGCTTCACGCCACTCTGCTTCTCGATCGTATAGGGCTCGCTGGTCAGATACCCCTCCTGGATCAGCCGCTTGTCGGCCAGGAAGGGCGCGTTGTTGAAGGTGTATTTGCGCACCTGATCGTCGGTGAAACCGTATTTGGCCTTGAGCCACAGCCAGAAGGCGCTGACCGAGGCGTCCGACAGCAGGATCGGCCGGCCCTTCATGTCGGCCAGCGAGCGCACGCCGGCGTCCGGATGGGCGATCAGCACCTGCGGGTCCTTCTGCATGAACGCCGCCACCGCCCGCACCGGCACGTGCTGGGCGGCGAGGTTCATGACGATGAAGCTGTTGGAGCCGATCCCCGCTTCCACGGCGCCGGATGCCACCAGTTGGGGCACGTTCACCCCCGGACCGCCCGGGACGATGGTCACGGCGAGGCGCCGCCTGGCGTACTCGCCATTGGCCAGCGCCTCGTAATACCCCCCCTGTTCCGCCTCGGCTCGCCAGTCGGTGGCGAACCGGATCACGGTCTTGCCGGCCGTCGGCGGGGCGGCGCTGGGCGAACAGCCTGCCGCCATGACGGCGAGCGCGGCGACGACGATCAGGCTAAGCTTCATGCCCGCGACGTTAGGCTATGAACCCCCAAACACGGAAGCAGGATTGAACACGGCCCTCCTCCCCCTTGATGGGGGAGGTGGCCGCGAAGCGGTCGGAGGGGGTGGAGCGGCCACCCCACCCGTCTCGCGCTTCGCGCGATCCACCCTCCCCACCAAGGGGAGGGAGGTTGCGTGGCGTGTCTACCGCGCCCCTCGGCTCAGCGAGTCTCGAACCGTCTCCAGCTCCAGCCACTCGTCCTCCGCCGCCGCCACGGCCTTGCGGGCGGCGTCGAGGTCGTGGATGCCCCGGTCGAAGGCGGCGGGGTCGCGGGCGTAGAGGCCCGGATCGGCCAGCCGCGCCTCCAGGGCGGCGATGACGCCGGCCAGCCTGGGCAGTTCGGCCTCCAGCTCGGCCAGGCGGCGCTCGTCGCGGTAGGAGAGCTTGGCGCTGGGCGCGCGGACCCGCGCGGGCGCCGGCGCCTTGGCCGCCGCGGTGGGCTTCCCGCGCGCGGTGAAAAATCCCGGATTCTGCGATGTGAAATCCGACCAGCCGCCCGGCGTCTCCACCACCGTTCCGGCCCCGTCCAGGGCGATGGTCGAGGTGGCCAGCCGCTCCACGAAATCGCGGTCGTGGCTGACCAGGATCAGCGTCCCCTCATAATCGGCCAGCACGTCCTCGAGCAGCGTCAGGGTCTCCATGTCGAGGTCGTTGGTCGGCTCGTCCAGCACCAGCAGATTGGACGGCCTGGCCAGAGCGCGGGCCAGCAACAGACGGTTGCGCTCGCCGCCCGAAAGGCTGCGCACCGGCTGGCGCAGCTGCTCCGGCCGGAACAGGAAATCGGCCGCATAGCCGGCCACATGCCGGGGCGAGCCGCCGACCATGATCTGGTCGCCGCCGGCCGGCGTCAGGGTTTCCTGCAGGGTCTTGTCCGGCTCCAGCTCGGAGCGGTCCTGGCTGACGTAGGCGAGCTCGAGGCCGGCCCCGAGCTTGACCTCCCCGGCGTCCGGCGCCGCCTGGCTCAGCAGCAGGCCGACCAGCGTCGTCTTGCCGGCGCCGTTGGGGCCGACCACGGCCACCTTCTCGCCGCGCAGGATGCGGGTGGAAAAGCCGCGCACCAGCTGGCGCTCGCCGAAGCCCTTGGCGAGGCCCTTAGCCTCGATCACCAGCACCCCCGATCGGGGCGCCGCCGCCCCGGCGATCTTCAGATCGCCCCGCGCCAGGCCCATGCGGCGGGATTTCTCGGCCCGCAGCGCCTCCAGCCGCCGTCGCCGGCCTTCGTTGCGCGCCCGCCGGGCGGTGACTCCGTAGGCCAGCCAGTGCTCGTCGCGCTCGACCGCCTTGGCCAGGCGCCGATCGACCTCGCTCTCGGCCGCCGCGATCTCCTCCGCCCAGCCTTCGAAGCGAGCGAAGGAGGCGTCCAGCCGGCGCACGCGGGCGTCCTCCAGCCAGAAGCAGGTCTCGCTGACGCGCTCCAGGAACGTCCGGTCGTGGCTGACCATCAATATGGCGGCGCGCTGGCGCCCCAGACGCGCCTCCAGGGCCTCGATGGCCAGGATGTCGAGATGGTTGGTCGGCTCGTCCAGGAGCAGGACGTCCGGGTCCTCGGCGAAGGCGCGGGCCAGGGCGGCGCGGCGCGTCTCGCCGCCCGAGAGCCCCACCGCCGACCGCGCCGGATCCAGTCCGAACGATTCCAGGGCGGCGCGGGCCAGGTGCGGCGCGGCCCCCCCGGCCGCCGCATAGGCCTCCAGGCTCTCGCCGACGATGACCGGTTCCTGGGCGACCAGGGCCACCCGAAGGCCCGGCGAGGCGATCCGCTCGCCCTCCTCCGGCGCCGTCAATCCGGCCAGCAGGCGCAGCAGCGTCGACTTGCCCGCCCCATTGCGCCCGACCAGGCAGGCGCGCGCGCGCCGCTCCAGCGCCAGGTCGACACCGTCGAACATCATCCGCCGCCCATCGGCGAGGCGCACGTCGCGCAGGGCGAGAATCGGCGGCGCCATGAACAGGTGAGACTCCTCGTGGAAAGGCCGCCAGTGTCTCAGTTTGAAGAGGGGCCTGCCACCCCCTCCACCGCTTAACGGTCCCCCTCCCCCAAACTACCGTCATGGCCGGGCGTAAGTCCCGGCCACCCATGAACACGAGCTTGGGGGTGACCGCGCCCGGCGCGGTCAATCGACAGCGGTAGCCAAAGCTCGCTTGCGACTGTCACGCCCTACGGCGAAGGTCTTGGCATGGAGCGCCGGCCGTTCATCTGCGTCTACATCATGACCAACAAGCGCCACGGCACGCTTTACGTTGGCGTGACCTCCGACCTGATCACCCGCGTGGTCCAGCACCGCGACGGAGAGATCCCCGGGTTCACGGCCACCCACGGGCTCAAGCGCCTGGTCTGGTACGAACAGCATCAGACGATCGTCGGCGCCATCCAGCGCGAGAAGTCGCTCAAGAAGTACAAGCGCGAGTGGAAGCTCAATCTGATCGAGCGCGCCAATCCGCACTGGGGCGACCTTCTCGAACAGCTGCTTTAGCGCCGTCCTGCCGTGGCCGCGCCGAGCGCGGCCACCCGCCATTCGGCGTGCATGGGTGGCCGGGACTGACGCCCGGCCATGACGGTAGGGGTGGGGTGGGGGTGGCGTGAGGGCCAAGCTCAACAACCGCGACGCTACCGGCGCGGGGCCAGAGGGTTTAGGACAGGGCCGTGATGTCGGCGAGCCCCTTCTGGCAAGTGAAGTCCCTGGCGGAGATGTCGCCCGCCGAATGGGAGAGCCTGTGCGACGGCTGCGGCCTGTGCTGCCTGGTCCGTTTCCAGGACGAGGACACCGGCGCGGTGACGCCCACCCGCGTCGCCTGCCGCCTGTTCGATCCCGACGCCTGCCGCTGTAGCGACTATGAAAAGCGGCGCGAAACCGTGCCCGACTGCATCAAGCTCACCCCCGGCAACGTTTCGACCCTGGCCTGGATGCCCAAGAGCTGCGCCTATCGCCGCCTGTCCGAAGGTCGGGGCCTGGCGCCCTGGCACCCGCTGGTCAGCGGCGATCCGGAGAGCGTGCACCGGGCCGGCGTTTCGATACGCGGCCAGACGGTCAATGAGGATAGTCTGGCCGATCCGGACGACGCCCTCGACTTCATGGCCCCCGATCTCCTGATCGAACGTGGCCGCGGCGGGTTTGCGCCACGGCGCGGACGGGCTAACTCAGGCGGCGGCAGTCGCTGAAGGAAAAGAACGGTTTGGCGCAGGATCCATACAAGGAGCTGGGCGTGGCCCGCGGCGCGACGGCGGATGACATCCGCAAGGCGTTTCGCAAGCTGGCCAAGAAGCACCATCCCGACGTCAATCCGGGCGACAAGGCCTCGGAGGAGAAGTTCAAGGCCGTCAGCTCGGCCTTCGACCTGCTGGGCGACCCCGACAAGAAGCGCAAGTTCGACGCCGGCGAGATCGACGCCGACGGCCGCGAGACCATGCGCGGCTACGCCGGCGGCAATCCCTTCGGCCAGGGCGGCGGCCCGCGCGGGGCGGAATTCGAGAACGTCGACCTGGGCGACATCCTGGGCGAGATGTTCGGCGGCGGCGGTCGGCGGGGCGGCGGGGGCGGCTTCGCCTCGCGCGGCGCCGATGTACGCGCCCAGCTCGACATCGACCTGGAGGAGGCGATCAAGGGCGCCAGACGGCGCCTCGCCTTTACCGACGGCCGCACCCTCGATGTCACCATTCCCGCCGGCGCCGCCGACGGTCAGGTGCTGCGGCTGAAGGGCCAGGGCTCCCCCGGCCGCGCCGGCCCCGGCGACGCCCTGATCGAGATCGTCATCCGACCCCATCCGAGGTTTCGGCGCGAGGGCGACGCCCTGGTCATGGAGGTGCCAATCTCGGTCCCCGACGCAGTTCTGGGCGGCAAGGTGCAGGCGCCGACGCCCGACGGACCCGTGACCCTCAATGTGCCCAAGGGCTCCAACTCCGGCTCGGTGCTGCGCCTGCGCAAGCGCGGCCTCGCCGACGGCCAGGGCCGCAGAGGCGACCTGCTGGCCAAGCTGGTGGTTACCCTCCCTGAGGCCCCCGACCCGGCGCTGGAGGAAATCGCGGAGGCCTGGCGGCGGGATCGGCCGTATTCGCCGAAGGGGCGGTGAGGGGTACCGAGGGTGCCTAGGTTCCGCGCGTGCTACGACTACGGGATGGGAGGAATCTGGCTGTACGTCGAAGCGGCAAGCGCGGCCGAGGTGGTCGAACGCTACCCCGCGCTTGTCGTGGTGAAACGACGACCGTCGTGGATGTCCCCCGAAGAGGACAGGAAATTGCGGGCGAAAGCGGACAACCCCTTTTGGACAAAATGGTTGGCCGATTTGGCGAATGAGCCACCCGCTCAGCTACGCGAACGCTAGCTGTGACGATACGTTGACTGGAACACCTATCACCGTGAAGTCGTGTCACTGCAAAACGTAAGCTCGCAACTATCGGGGCGGACAGCGCAGCTCGGGCCTTGGTTCACCGATTCTTGAGAATACGGGTAGCATTGCGTCCGTTGACGTAAGATCGCCAATTTGGCACTCGCGCTCCCGGAAGGCTTTCATGAGTTGCGGAGCCGCCCTCCGCGCCGGAGGACCGATATTTCCTAGGGCGATCGCTGCGTAGCCCCGTACGACATCGTCGTTGTCTGACAATAGTACTGCAATTGCATCGATCTCTGACGATCGGATCAGCATGAAGTCCTGGTGCTTTACCATTATGGCCAAAGCACTACCGTCCACCTCCTTCTGTAGACTTGGGGACTCACTTTTTATCTTGGAGATCTGAGCCAATACTTCAGCTTCGGTGGGTGTGGGACCGGGCTGGCTGGCGGATGCATACGACAACGTCGCTCCGAGGCAAACAGCTGTACTCAGGGCTAACCGCGCTTTCCAGGCCCTGCTTCTGTGCATCGAACCTCACCGTCTGAGGCCGACGGACTCAGCCTAACAGCTCACTGGGGAATGTCCGCTCCCCAGGAAATTACCAGGAAATTGCGGCGACAGCGCACAAAATGGCGCGATCGCCGCGGCGCAGGCCTACCCCTTCCGGACGACGATGGTCTGGGGGTTGGTGTAGGCGAGCAGGCCTTCGAGGCCGCCCTCGACGCCGAGGCCGGACTGGCCGTGGCCGGCGAAGGCCGCCAAGGGCGTCAGATATTGGGTCTCGTTGATCCACACCGTGCCGGTCTGCAGGCGCGCCCCGACCGCCAGGGCCTTGTCGGGATCGGACGACCAGACCGAGCCGCCCAGGCCATAGTCGGTGGCGTTGGCTCGATCGACCGCCTCGTCGACGCTGTCGACCTTGAGCAGCGGCAGGACCGGCCCGAACTGCTCCTCCTGGACGATGCGGGCGCCTTCGGGCGGATTGTCGATGATGGTCACCGGCACGAAATAGCCCGGCGCCGGCGAGACATCGCCGCCGACCAGGAATGTGTAGCCCCGGTCGCGGCTGTCGCGGATGAGGTCGAGCACGCGGTCATACTGCCGCCTGTTCTGGATCGGCCCCAGTTGGGTTCCCTGCTCCGCCCCGTCCCCGACCTTGACCGTGGCGGCATAGGCCACGAGGGCGTCCTTCAGGGGCTCGTAGACGTCCTTGTGGACATACATCCGCTTGGTGGCGATGCAGATCTGGCCGGTGTTGCGGAACGCCGCCCAGAAGAGCTGTTCCGCCACCTTCTCCACGTCCACATCCGGCAGCACGATGGCGGCGTCGTTGCCGCCCAGCTCCAGCGTGATCCGCTTGAGGCTGGCCGCCGCGCTCTCCATCACCTTGCGACCGGTCTGGGTCGAGCCGGTGAAGCTGATCTTGTCGATGCCGGGGTGGGAGGTCATCCACGGACCGAGGTCGTCGCCGCCGCTGATCACATTGAGCACGCCTGGCGGCAGGATCTCGCGCGCCAGCTCGCCGATCTTGAGGGTGGTGAGCGGCGTGAACGGCGAGGGCTTGAGCACCACGGTGTTGCCGGCCAGCAGCGCCGGGCCGAGCTTGAACATCGCCAGCAGCACCGGATAGTTCCAGGGCGCGATCGCGCCCACGACGCCGATCGGGGCGTGGCGGGTGATGCTGCGCCGCTCCGGCGTGTCCTCGTTGATCGTCTCGGGCAGGTCCAGCGTCGCGGCGCCCTGCAGCCACATGGCGCCGCCCATGACGTCGGCGAAGGCGTCGGCGTGCGGCTTGCCCTGTTCGGCGGTGAGCAGGCGCTTGAGGGCCTCGCTGTTCTGGGTGATCGCGCCGGCCAGGGCCAGGAGCTTCGCCTTGCGATCGGCGATCGGCGTCGCGGCCCAGGCCGGGAACGCCTTGCGCGCCGCCGCCACGGCCGCGTCGAGCTGAGGCCGCGAGGCGTCCGGCGCCTGGGCGACAACCGCCTCATTGGCCGGATTGACCACATCGAAGTGGGCGTCGCCGGCGACCGCGCGGCCGTCGATGGTCAGGGTGAAGTCCTGTTCGAAGTTCATCGGGCGCCTCACGGGTCAGGGGATGAGAACGGCCTTGACGCAGTCGCCGCGCGACTGGGCCTCGATCGCCTCGTTGATGCGGTCCAGGGGATAGGTGGCGATCAGGCGCTCGAAAGGGAAGCGTCCCGCCTCGCGGTGGGCGATCAATTCCGGGATGAAGGTCTGGGGGTCGCTGTCGCCCTCGATGATCCCGTGGACGCGGTGGCCGAAGGTGATCAGGCCGGCCAGGTTGATCCCCAGCGTCGCGTCCATGCGCGGCGGCACGCCGACCAGGCCCAGCAGGCCGTAGCTGGCCAGGCTGGCCAGCGCCGCTTCCGCCACGTCCTGGCGCCCGCTGGTCTCGAAGGCAAATTCGAGACCATCCGGAACGATGGCGCGGATGGCGGCGACGATGTCGCCGGCGGCCGGATCGAGGGCATGGGTCGCGCCGAGCTCCTGCGCCAGGCGCCGCCGCGCCTCGATCGGCTCGACCATGAGGATGGGATCGCAGCCGCGGATCCTGGCCGCCATGACCGCGGCCAGGCCCACGGGCCCGCCGCCGAAGACGGCGATCGAGGCGCCCGGCGGCGGGGCGAGCGCGCGGATCACCCCGCCGGCCCCGGTCTGCAGGCCGCAGCCGAGCGGCCCCAGCTCCTCGAGGGGCAGCGAGGTCTCGACCCTGACCACGTTCGCCGCCAGCGCCAGGGCGTGGCTGGCGAAGGAGGACTGGCCGAAGAAGTTGGCCGACACCGGCTGGCCGCCGATGCGGACGCCGGATGTCCCGTCCGGGCGCGCCCCGGAGAAGTTGAGCGGCGGGAACTCGCGGCAATAACCCGGCAGGCGCGCGGCGCAGCGCCGGCAATGGCCGCAGCTGGCGAAGCTCATAACCACCGAATCGCCCGCGGCGAGGCCCGTCACCCCCGCCCCCACGCGCTCGACGACGCCCGCGCCTTCATGGCCCAGGACCGCCGGCAAGGGGATCGGGATCAGCTGGTCGCGCGCCACCAGGTCGGTGTGGTAGAGCCCGACACCGGCGATGCGCACCAGGATCTCGCCCGGCCCCGGATCGTCCAGCGTGGCCGCTTCGAGGGTGAACGGCGCGTTCGGGGCCCGCGCGACCGCGACCTTGATATCCATGCTTCGCCTCGCTCAGTCGGCTCGGCCGACGCGCCGGAACTCGCTGGGCGTCCGCCCGGCGAACTGTTTGAAGACCCGGGTGAAATGGCCCTGGCTGGCGAACCCCAGGAGGTCCGAGATCTGGGCGATGGTCTGGTCGCTTTGGGCGAGCAGCTGCTGGGCCCGCTCCAACCGCGCCTTGAGGACGTATTGATGCGGGCTGACCCCGTTGGCTTTCTTGAAGATCCGGCAGAAGTGCGAGGGCGTGACGCCGGCGGTCGCCGCCATCTCCTCCACGCTGTGTTCGGCCTCCGGACGCTGCAGTATATCGTTCATCACATGGTGCAGCCGGTAGGCGGAGAAGGCGGCCGTGGGAATCTCGCCGGCCTGCGAGGCGGGACCCCGAAGCATGTGCGCCCGAAGCGCCCCTACCAGCACGCCGACATAGACGTCCCGCTCCGGTGAGGCCGGCGCATAGAGTTCGCCCAGCACCTGGCGGGTGAGCGCCACGCCCAGCGGATCCGAGAAGGCGAACCGCATCCGCTCGAACCGCTCGCCGGCGGTGCGGAGACGCCCGCTGTCGGACGCAAGGCTCAGGGTGACGACGTCGAGTTCGCCGTCCACCAGCCAGCCGGTCGGCTGGCCCGAGGGCACGATCGTGGCGCAGCCGGGGAATGAGCTGGCTTCGCTCCACCCATCCCGCTCCCAGGTGCGGACGGTGGGCTTGCCGGCGATGTGGACCACGAAGATCGGATCAGGTAGCGCCGGCAGGGTGTAGCTGCCGACGAACTGTCGCCAGCGGCTGAGCCGCCAGCCCTCGGTCTCGGCGCCGATCTGGATGTCGGGCGCGCGACCGAGCGCATCGGCGATGATGGCTTCCCCGTTCCAGACGACTCCCGCGCCCATGGCTTGCTCCCTCAGGCCGAGACCAGTCTGACGTCGAGGTTCTTCAGCCCGTTGATGAAGTTTGATCGGAAGCGGCGCGGCTGTCCAATCTGCTCGATGCGCTTCACCCTTTGGGCGAGCTGTCCGAAGGCGATCCGCAGCTGAAGTTCGGCTAGGCGCCAGCCGACGCAGACATGCTGCCCCGTCCCAAAACCCACGTGTTGGCTGGCGTTGCGCGCCACGTCGAACCGATCGGGGTCCTCGAAGACGGCCTGGTCGCGGTTGGCGGCGATGTACCAGAGCACCACCTTGTCACCCTTGGCGATGCGCTGTCCGCCGATCTCGGCGTCGGCCGTCGCCGTGCGGCGCATGTGCATGACCGGGCTCGCATGCCGCACCATCTCCTTGACCGCCGGGCCGAACAGGGCCGGATCGGATCGCAGGCGGTCCCACTGATCGGGGTTGGCGGCGAAGGCGGCCAGGCTGTGGCTCAGCGAATTGCGCGTGGTCTCGTTGCCGCCCACCAGGACCAGGATCAGGTTGGCGACGAACTCGCTGAACGGGATGGGGGCGCCGTCGATCTCGGCGCCGGCCAGCAGGGTGGCGATATCGTGGCCAGGCTCCGCCCGGCGACGGTCGAAGAGGTCCTGCGAGAAGGCGAAGAACTCGCCCATGGTCTGGGCCAGGGCCTCGGGCGAGCGCCGGAAATCCGGATCGTCCTCGCCGACGAAGGCGTTCGTCCAATCGTAGAGCTTCGGCCACAACTCGGGAGGGATTCCCAACAGCTCGGCCAGCGTCAGCAGCGGTAAGGGGGCGGAGAGCAGCGGCACGATATCGATCGTCTCGTCGAGCGGAACCTCGGCCAGCAGAGCCGCGCAGCGCTCGGCCACGCGCTGCTCGATGCCCTCGAGCCGCTTCGGCGTCAGCGCCGGCATGATGAACTTGCGATACTGGCTATGGTCCGGCGGATCGCGGGAGATGAACGGAACCCCGATCGCCGCCTCGCCCGCGCTGGCGACGCCAGCCTCGTTCTCATTGAAGATCCGATGGCCGCCGTTCCTGTGCGCCGAGGAATAGAGGTCCGGCTGGCGCGAGACCTCGACGATGTCGGCGTGGCGGGTCAGGGCCCAGAAGCCGGCGCCGTCGGCCTCCGGGTTCCAGTAGACAGGCTTCTCGCGCCTGAGTCGGGCGAAAACCTCGTGGGGCGGGTGGTCGACGTACAGGCCCGGATCGCGGAGGTCCGGCGCGAAGTCGGCGGCCATCAGAAGCTCATCCGGATGTCGGCGCCGAAGGTCCGAGGCGGCTCGGGCACCAGGAAATTGTAGGGGAACCCCGCGCCGCGCAGGTCGAGGCCATAGCCCAGCACCCGGGCGTCGAAGATGTTGTCGGCCCAGACGCGCACGACGAGGGGGCCGCGCCGCCAGGCGAGCGAGGCGTTCACCTTCGCATAGGCGGCTTGCTGCAGCTCCGCGTTGTCCTGCGCCGAACCGGCCACATTGATGCTGTCGAACGGCGAGAAGTACTGATGGCTGACGTAGTTGATGTTCGGTGAGAAGATCAGCTTGCCGTCCGCCAGGTGCGCCAGGGTCCAGTCGACGCCCGCCTGAGCGGTGACGTGCGGCGCGAACGGCAGATCGGCGCCGGCGAGGTTGGTGCCCTGCAGGACGAGCTCTTGGTACGTCGCGTGCAGCAGGCCGAGCGCGCCGTGGAGCGTGAAGGCAGGCGTGACCTGGAAGGTCGCCTCCGCCTCGCCGCCGTAAAGCTGCGACTTCGGCGCATTGATCAGGAACGAGACCGGGCCGGCCCGCGTGTCCTGCAGCTGCTGGTTGCGGTAGTCGTCGTAGAAGGCCGCCAGCGCCAGGGTCAGCCTGCCGTCCAGGAACCGACCCTTGGTCCCCACCTCATAGGCGTTCACGGTCTCCGGCTGGATGTAGGTGATGCCGGAGGAAGAGGTGTAGCCGCCGCCGTTGAAGGCGCCGGAGCGATAGCCGCGATTGTAGCTGGCGTAGACGAGCATGCCGTTGTCGAAGGTGTAGCTCAGCGCCGCGCGGCCGGTCGGCGCATTGTTGGAGCCCTTGAGGGCGAAGCGGGCGTCGGGATCGTAGGCGCAGGTTCCCGCCGGGCCGGCGCAGGGAACGGTGGTGGCCAGCGGCGTCTCCAGCCCGCCGACATTCCCCAGGAACAGATAGGCCGAGCCGTCCTCGTACTGGGCACGGTCGGCGGTGTAGCGCAGGCCCAGGGTCAGCACGAGCTTTTGGGTCAGATTGACGTCGCCCTGGGCGAAGATGGCGTAGGACTGTCGCGCCTCGTGAAAGTGCTGGAAGAAGCCGCCGTTCACACCGGGCCCCAGCACGCTGCCGATGTCGAAGGTGTTGTCGGTGACGGTGTCGTCCCGGCCGTAATAGACGCCGGCGATGAGATTGAGCAGGCTCGAGGTGTAGTTGGCGCGCAGTTCCTCGCTGAATTGCTGGAAGCGTGACTTCCAATTGATGTCCAGCACGTCGAGGGGCGAGCCGTCGGCCGCCTGCTGCAGATTCTGCTCGCCGCCGTCGTAGGAGGTGATCGAGATCAGCTTCAGCGACGGCGAGACCGCATAGGCGACGTTTGCGGAAACGCCGTAGGCTTCGGTCTTGTTGTTTCCGACACGGTTCTCGTCGACCTGGAAGAACCCCAGGCCCTGGCGGTAGGGCAGCAGGCCGAACACCGGCGCCTGGGTGGGATCGTTGCGGCCGCCGTAGGCGACGATCTTGATGTCGAGGGGCGAGCCGTCCGGCCGGATCCGCACCGAGAACCGGCCCTGCAGGGTGTCGGTGGAGTCGGGGTCCTTACCGCCCGGATAGACGTTCTGGAACTGGCCGTCGCCGACGGCGTAGTTGATCGCGGCGCGCACGCCCACCTGGTCGCCCGCCAGGGTCGTCTCGCCGGCGGCCTGCAAGGTGAAGGTGTCGAAGTTGCCGTAGCCGAGCTGGACGTAACCATTGGAGCCGTCGAGGCCCGGCTCGCGCGTGATGAAGTTGATCGTCCCGCCGGTGGTGTTGCGTCCGAACAGCGTGCCTTGCGGGCCGCGCAGAACCTCGACGCGGTCGAGATCGAACAGCCCCATGCCCTGGCTGCTGCGGCTGACGATGTAGACGTCATTGATGTAGACGCCGATCGGCGAGACCTGATTGGAGTTGTATTCGTTCGCCACACTGACGCCGCGCAGCGAGAAGTTCGGCTGGGTTTCGCCGAAGGCGCTGTTCACCTGCAGGTTGGGGACGGCGCTGCCGAGGTCCGACGAGTTGGTGACGCCGCGAGTCTCCAGCGTGGCGGCCGGCAGGGCGGTCACCGCCACCGGCACCTTCAGGATCGACTGCTCACGCCGCTGGGCGGTGACCACGATCTCCTGCACGGTCGAAGGGGCGGCGCTCGTCGCCTGCGCCAGCGCCGGGACGGAGGCGCAGCACATCAGGAACGGAATCGCCGATCGAACCCAAGCCGCATGCGCCATGTTTCTTCCCCGCGGGCCGGGTGCGGCCCTTTGATTGTTGGCGCTTTTGATACGCGAGAACCGGCGTCGCGGCTTTGCACGTGGTTGCCGCGAGTTTTCGCAATTCTTGCGCTCCGCCTGGGCGGGGAGCAGTCCCGGCTACGCGACCCTCCTCCCCCTCGATGGGGGAGGTGGCCCTGCGGAGCCTTGGCGGAGCAGGGTCGGAGGGGGTGGAGCGGCGTCGCCACCCCCCCCCGGACGGCTTCGCCGTCTCGCCCTCCCCATCAAGGGGAGGGAGGAATATTACGGTGACCGGGCGCTTAACGCCCGAGCGTGCAGCCCGCGAACGTCAGACTAGGTCGAAGCGGTCGAGGTTCATCACCTTGGTCCACGCCGCCACGAAGTCGGTTACGAACTTCGCTTGCCCGTCGGCGGCGCCATAGACTTCGGCCAGGGCGCGCAACTCCGAGTTCGAACCGAAGACGAGGTCGACGCGCGTTCCGGTCCACTTCGGCGCGCCGCTTTTGCGATCGCGCGCCTCGAACACATTGTCATCCGCGGTCGCTTTCCACTCGGCGCCCATGTCCAACAGGTTCACGAAGACGTCGTTGGTCAGGGTTCCCGGCCGCTGCGTGAAGACGCCGTGCGGCGAGGCGGCGTGGTTCGCGCCCAGGACGCGCAGGCCGCCGACGAGGACGGTCATCTCCGGCGCGGTGAGAGTCAGGAGTTGCGCCCTGTCGATCAGAAGCTCCTCTCCCGACACCGAGAACCTGGCCCTGAGGTAGTTGCGGAAGCCGTCCGCGGCCGGTTCGAGGTACTCGAAAGCCTCTACGTCGGTCTGCGCCTGCGACGCGTCGGTCCGGCCAGGCGCGAAGGGAACGGCAACGTCAAACCCGGCCTTTTTCGCGGCCTGCTCGACACCGACAGAGCCGCCGAGAACGATCAGATCGGCCAGCGACACCTTCTTGCCGCCACCGGCCGCGGCGTTGAACGCCGCCTGGACGCCCGCCAGGGTGTCGAGCACCTTGGCCAATTGGGCGGGCTGGTTGACCTCCCAATCCTTCTGCGGCGCCAGACGAATGCGCGCGCCGTTGGCCCCGCCGCGCTTGTCGGAGCCGCGGAAGGTCGAGGCCGAGGCCCAGGCGGTCGCGACCAGCTCGGGGATGGAAAGCCCGGAGGCGAGGATCATGGCCTTGAGATCGGCGATGTCCCGGGCGTCGATCAGCGGGTGATCGACGGCGGGAACGGGATCCTGCCAGATCAGCTCCTCCGCCGGCACGTCCGGGCCGAGGTAGCGTGCGCGCGGGCCCATGTCGCGGTGGGTGAGCTTGAACCAGGCGCGGGCGAAGGCGTCCGCGAACTGATCCGGATGCTCGAGGAACCGCCGGGAGATCTTCTCATAGGCCGGATCCACCCGCAGGGCGATGTCGGTGACCAGCATTGTCGGCGCGTGTTTCTTCGAAGCGTCGAAGGCGTCCGGAATCGTGGCGACCCCACCTTTCGCCTTGAACTGATTGGCGCCGGCGGGGCTGTTCGTGAGCTCCCATTCGTGGCCGAACAGGGTCTCGAAGAAGTTGTGGCTCCACTTGGTCGGCGTCGCGCTCCAGGTGACTTCCGGACCGCCCGTGATGGCGTCCGGGCCCTTGCCTGTGCCGAACTTGCTCGTCCAGCCGAAGCCCTGCTCCTCGATGGGCGCGGCTTCGGGGTCTGGGCCGACCAGCGCCCCATCGCCGGCGCCGTGGGCCTTGCCGAAGCTATGTCCACCGGCGATGAGGGCGACGGTTTCCTCATCGTTCATGGCCATGCGCCGGAAGGCTTCGCGAATGTCCCTGGCCGCGGCCAGCGGATCCGGCTTGCCGTTCGGCCCATTCGGATTGACGTAGATGAGGCCCATCTGCACGGCCGCGAGCGGATTTTCGAGCTCGCGGTCACCCGTGTGGCGCTCATCGCTCTGAGGATCGGGGAACCAAACCTTCTCCTTGCCCCAGTAGACGGACTCGTCAGGCTCCCATACGTCGGCGCGGCCGCCGCCGAAGCCGAAGGTCTTGAATCCCATCGACTCCAGCGCGCAGTTGCCGGTGAGGACGATGAGATCGGCCCAGGAGATATTGCGGCCGTATTTCTGCTTGATCGGCCACAGGAGCCGGCGCGCCTTGTCGAGGTTGGCGTTGTCCGGCCAGCTGTTGAGCGGCGCGAAGCGCTGCTGACCGGCGCCCGCGCCGCCGCGGCCGTCGCCGATGCGGTAGGTGCCGGCGCTGTGCCACGCCATACGAATGAAAAGGCCCCCGTAGTGGCCGAAATCCGCCGGCCACCAGTCCTGCGACCGGGTCATCAGCGCATGCAGGTCCGCCTTCACGGCCGCGAGGTCGAGCGTCTTGAACGCCTCGGCGTAGTCGAAGGCCTCGCCCATCGGATTGGACTGGGGCGCGTTCTGCCGGAGAAGCCTGAGGTTGAGCTGGTTCGGCCACCAGTCGCGGTTCGTCCTCATGCCGACATGCGTGATCCCGTGCGCGACCGGACACCCGCCGGCGCCTCCGATATCATTTCCGTCCATGTCTCTCTCCGATCCTGCCTGGGACGCCTGGCCGCGCGACGCGTGCCAATCCGACAACTAGGTTTCCCCCGCCCGGCACAGTTAGGCCCCGATCGAACACCAAGTCCAATCGATCCTTTCTTCTGTTCGGATAGGCCGGCTCTATGTCGCGGGGGTAGGGCGCACGAACCCCGCGCCGGTGCTACGGATGCACACATCTGGCGAACCTAGCGCGGAGGTATCCTTCTCCCGCAAGGGGAGAAGGGTCGCTTTGACTCGCCCCCGCCGCTAGGAGCGTCCGCTCTCGGGCGCCAGGCGGGTCGTCAGCGAGGCGATGGTCTTGTCCAGGGCGCGTTCGCCGATCGTGTCGGTCCCGGCGTCCGTCATCGCCAGCAGGCCGCGCAGCCGAGGTCCGCTGGTCGCGACGTCGAGCACTATCCGCGCCGTCGCCGCCGCGTCGTGGGGGCGCAGGGCGCCGCGTGCGACGCAGGCCTCGAGGTAGCTCGTCAGCACCCGCTCCGCGCCCAGGACGGCGGTCTCGTAGAGCGCGCGACCCATGGCGGGATGGCGCTCGGCCTCCGAGATGACCAGGCGCTGGAATCGGAGGCTGTCCGGCGCGCCGACCAGGTCCGACAGCCGCGCGGCGAAGGCGCGCAGCCCCTCCGCCGGCGCCTCAGGCAGGTCACCCGCGCTCGGCAGCAGGCCCACGAACTGGTCGCCAGCGAAGGCGATCACCTCGGCGAACAGCACCTCCTTGGAGCCGAAATGGTCGTAGACCGTCCGCTTGGTCGTGCCGGCGACCTCGGCGATGCGGTCGACGCTCGCCAGCTGGTAGCCGCTCTGGAAGAACACCTTCTTCCCGGCCAGCAAGATGTCGCGCCGCCTTTGCTGCGAAGCCGGCGTCCGGCCCCAGAGCGGGCCGCGCGCGGCGTCTGTCTGCGTCATCGTCCCTCCGCCGCCTTGACAGCATTAACTTCACTAACCAGTATAGTAGATACCGAACGGTAAACCAACCCTACAGGCCCCAGACACGGCGAGGAAGCATATGAGTTCGAACGACGACGCGCGGCGGGCCGCGACGCAGACGCTGATGGGCGCCTATCACACCCTCCTCGCCCAGCGACGCTTCGACGAATGGATTGAGCTCTGGTCGGACGACGGGGTGTTGGAGTTCCCCTACGCGCCCGCCGGCCGCCGCCGCGCCTACCAGGGCAAGGCCGATATCCTCGCCTACATGAAGCACGCGACCGGCAGGATCGTCGCCGACTCCGTCGAGCAGATGCGGGTCTTCCCCATGCTGGACCCCGATATCGCCGTGGCCGAGCTGACGATCAAAGGCCGGGCGGTCGCCACCGACGCGCCCTACAATCAGAGCTTCGTCATCTTCTTCGAAGTCCAGGACGGCAAGGTGCGCCGCCATCGGGAATACTGGAACCCCTTGATCACCATCGACGCCCTCGGCGGTCGGGACGCCTGGGCTGAGGGCTTCGGCTTTCCCGAGGAACCAGCGGCGTGAGCGGCCTTGTCCTGGTCACCGGCGGCACCGGAAAGACCGGACGGCGCGTGGCCCAGCAGCTTTCGGCGGCCGGCGCCGAGGTCCGCGTCGCCGCGCGCGGCGGCCCGCAGCCGTTCGACTGGTCCGACCCCAACAGTTGGGGCGCCGCCCTGGACGGTGTCTCGGCCGCCTACCTCGTCCCGCCCCCCAGCGGCGACGCTTCGGCGATGATCGCGTTCGTGCAGGCGGCCATGGCGCGCGGCGTGGAGCGCTTCGTGCTGCTCAGCGGCTCGCCGGTCGCCGAGGGCGGTCCCGGCGCCGGACAGACGCACCTCTGGCTGCGCGAGAACGCCGCCGACTGGGCGGTGCTGCGGCCGAGCTGGTTCATGCAGAACTTCAGCGAGAACCAGCACCTGGCGGCCATCCGCGACGAAGGGGCGATCTATTCGGCCACCCAGGACGGCCGCGTCCCGTTCATCAACGCCGACGACATCGCCGCCGCCGCGGTCGCGGCCCTGACCTCCCCTGAGCCGCTCAACCGGGATTTCATCCTGACTGGCCCCGAGCCGATCTCCTATGACACGGTGGCGCGGCTTATCGGCGAGGCGGCCGGCCGGCCGGTCGCGCACCGCCGGCTCAGCGCCGAGGACCTCGCGGCCTGGTATCGGTCTATCGGCCGGCCGGCCCTCCTCGCACAGATGCTCGGGATGATGGACATGATGATCGCCGGCGGCGCCGAGGATCGGACAACCGACTGCGTCCTGGAATTGACCGGTCGTCCGCCTACGGATTTCAACACCTTTGCCCAGGCCAACGGCGCGCTCTGGGCGCCCGCGCGCGCGGCGAGCTGAGTCCGATCGCGTCGAGCTGACCGCCAAGCCGCCTCCGTCCGACGCCGCCGCCCACGCCAGATGGTGACGGGAACACCTGTCCCCCGAGCTCTGCCGCGCCTAGTCGGCGAACCATACAGGCGGAAGGTCGAGGTCAGCCTCACCCCAGAGTGCAAGTCGACCGGCCTTATAGGCGTCACTCTCGACGAGCTCGGAATGAACGGTTCGCATGGCGAGCATCAACGCCTGCACGCCATCCTCGCCACACGCGTGCCGGCGGACATGTCGACCTGGCCACTCAAGCGACCACTGACACTGAAACTCCCCACCCGGGGCCTTGGCGGGCGTGTAGAAGCGGGCAACCAGCTCCGTGTCGTCGAGATTGAACCTGCGTTCTACGTGAGCTGGCTCGTCCATCAGACTCTCCCGGTCGAATTTCGACGGCGCCGCCACGGCCTATGATGAGCTCGGCCCGTCCGCCCCGAGGAGTGGGACGCCTTCGGCCAGGGCCGCGGCGCGAAGCTCCTGGTCCAGGGTGGCGAGCGGGAGGTCCGCTCTGCGAGCCAGTTCCAGGTAGACGGCGTCATAGAGCGTCAGGCCGTGACGGGCCGCCAGCCGCGCTGTCGCCCCCCAGGCATGCTGATCCGTCTCGGGGTCGAGCCGTATCGGCAACAGGGCCAGGTCGGCCAGCGTAGCGTCCCGGAAAGCCGTGTCGTGACGGCCACGACGGACGCCCATCTCCAACACATTGGCCACCTCAAGCCGCCACGGCGCGGGAACCCAGGCTCCGCCGCGCCCGACAGCGTCGAACACCGCGCGCACGGCCTCGGTCGTCTCGTCTCCGTACACCCAGGCTAGGGTCGCCGAGCAATCGAGCACGAGGCTCATGGCCGTCCGGCGTCCCGGTCTGTCTTCAAGATGTCCCAGGGGATGGAGGCGACGGCCTGCGCGCGCGCCCGGATGCGGGCCAGCACGGCCTCGGCTCTTTCCCGATCGACTCCGGTCGCACAGGGCGCCAACCGCGCCACGGGCTTGCCGTGGCGGGTGATGACGATCTCCTCGCCCTGCTCGACCCTGTCCAGCAAGGCGCCGAGCGTGTTCTTGGCCTCGAAGGCTCCGACCTGCATGGCGATCCTCATACAGCCAGCTTAAGCTAGCTCAATATAGGATCGTGAACTGCGCCATCCAAGCGGGATGTCGCGGTGTCGCATTCCGTCCGGCGCGGCCGCTCAGGCAACCGCGCGGGCTTCGCTCTCCCCGACGACAAGCGGCTCGAAGATGTGCCGGGCCAGGTGCCGAACGACGTCGACCACAACGCCATCGCCGGTCAGGTGATAGGCTTCATTGTAGGTCTTCGGCAGTTTGTAGTCGTCGCCGAGGCCCATCAGGCGCGCGGTCTCACGCGCCGAGATCAAGCGCGAGCGCACCTTCTCGCCATCGATGACCAGGATGACCTGACGGCTTGACCCCCCCGCCGGAGTCCGCAAGCAGCCGGCCACATCGTCGAAACGCACTTCGGCCCGCTGAACCTTGACGCCCATTTCGTCCGGGCGCGTGCGTTTGTAGACGCCGCCGACCATTCGGCGGCCCGCGCGCATGGCGGCGGCCACCTTGGCCTTGTTGACCGGCGACATCTTGGCCAGGAGCTTTTGGGTTTCCGCCGGCGAGTGCCACGAAACACTTGTGGGCGCGTCCTCGATCACATCGGCGAACGTGCTGACGCGATGGCTGGGGGGCGGAACGTTCCACCACAGAAGCCCATTGCGCAGCGCCTCGGGCAGGGCTTCCACGGCGCGGCAAAGGCCGCGGGTGTGGAAGGGAAGAAGGGGCCCGGGCGCCAGAAGGGCGGGGTCAATTTGAACATCGACGCGCACGCCGATGATGAACAGGCGCGGCCGTGACTGCGGCACAAAGAGGTCGGCGTTGATGACCAGGGCGCCGCACCGATAGCCCGCCTCCGCGAACGTCCGGCAGATCGCTTCGAAATCCTTGCCGCCGTGAGACGTCAGCGTCCCGCACACATTCTCCAAGGCGATCAGCTTGGGCGCGCGCCGGTCTTTCGTGAGCGCCCGCACGACATCCCAGAATGGATAGAAGGTTCCTGAGCGCGCCCCTTGCAGCCCCGCGCCGGCGCCGGCGAGGGACAGATCCTGGCAGGGAAACGAACCCCACATCAGGTCCGCGCTGCCGGGAAGGTCGGCCAGGGTCACATCGCGAATGTCGCCGATCTTGAGCTCGCCTGAGCCAAAATTGGCCTGGTAGGCCAGGCCCTTCTTGAAATCGAAGTCGTTGGCGAAGAGGCAGCTCCAACCGGACCCCAGGCCCTTGCGGGCCATGCCGCCGCCCGCGAAGAACTCATAGAACTTGGCCATGGGCGCGGCGCTCATCTATCCGAACGTCTCGGCGGGCGGACGAAGATCGATGCGGCCCGGATCGCGCGCGGTCCGTGTTTTCGAATCACGATGCATGGCGCCACTTTGGCGCCGGCGCGCCGCCACGTCGTGCGGCGTTTCCGACCGCGCGCGCGTGCAACGTCACGGCGTCTTCCGGCCCCGGCGGTCGGCGACAGGCGCCGCCTGCCCGCGTCAGTCTCATCATATTGCGAATTGACGGCGTCGTAGGATCGGGGCGAGACGTTTCTCTACAATGCGCCGACCCGAGACTTGACTTATAGATCGCATTATGCAACTATATCGCGCATGTCGAACCCCGCTCCCGACGAGTCCGCACCAGTCGAAGAGGCGCCCGATCCCTCGATCGCGCGGGCCGAGCGGCGGCTGCGGCTGCTCGAGGAACTGAGCGAGATCGGCATGGAGTTGGCCCGGGCGTTGAAGCCTGTCGCTGGGGCGGACGAGACCATTGCCGGCAAGGACCCGGCCGCCGCCTTCGCGCCGCTCTCGCGGGCCATCCGCCTGACCCTCGCCCTTGAGGCCAAGACCGACGAAGAGCTGCGCGACCTGAAAGCCGGCGTCGTCCGGGCGCGCGAGGAAAAGCGCGTCCAGGCCGCCAAGCGCGCCCGCGACGCCGCCGATAAAGCCAGCGAGGCCCGCGTGGACCGGGTGCGAGATCTCGTCCTCAACGTCGCCGAACGCGAGTGCGAGGACGTCGACGCTTTCGACGACGTCTACGAAGCCCTCAAGGAGCGCCTTGAGGAAGATGAGGCCTACGACGACTGCGATGAGCGGCCCTTGCGCGAGACCGTCGAGCGCCTGTGCAAGGACCTGCAACTCACCCCCGACTGGAGCCGCTGGGTCGATGACGGATGGATCGTCGAGAGCCCGCCCGCCCGGTGGCGCTGCTCGCCATTCCACCAGCCGAGCCGCAAGCCCCTCCTCCGCGACGACGACCCGCCGACGGTGATCCCGCCCCCCTACCAGAGCGTCCACGCTCTGGAGTGAGGTTGGTCGAATTGTGCTCCCCAGTGACGGGGGAACAATCCAGGTTCGACTCACCCTCAAGGCAAGCGAGGAATCGCCCCCAGGGCCTCGATCATGGCCATGGCGCCGGCGGGGGCGCGCGGCTTGCCGCCGGTGATGAAGAAGGCGAACACCTCGCGCGGCGGGTCGCCGGCAGCCAGATCCGCGAAACGACGGGTCCAGGCCGCGATGTCCTCGGGCGGATAGCAGGTCGGATTGGACTCCTTCCCCTGCATCAGCCGGGCGTAGACGAAATCGGCGGTGAGCGCCTCGATCATTGGGTAGGTCGCGTGGTCGGCCAGGCAGACCGCAACACTGCGCTCGCGCGCCAGGTCGATGAAGCGGGAATCGTGGAAACTGTCGTGGCGGACTTCCAGGACGTGGCGCAGCCGCCGCCCGCTGAGGTCGGGCGGCAGAAGATCGAGAAAGCGGGCCATGTCGTCACGGTCGAAGGCCTTGGTCGGCATGAACTGCCACAGGATCGGGCCCAGGCGGTCGCCGAGTTCGACGAGGCCCTGGGTGAGGAAGCGGTTCACCGAATCGGCCCCGTCGGCCAGCACCCGGCGGTTGGTGCAGAACCGCGAGGCCTTGACCGAAAAGACGAAGCCGTCCGGCGTCTCGGCGGCCCATTTGGCGAAGGTCGCCGGCGAAAAGCCTGAATAATAGGTGCCGTTGATCTCGATGGCGGTAAGATGGCCGGCCGCGTAGCTCAGCTCGTCCTTCTGCCTGAGGCTCTGCGGATAGAAGTTTCCGCGCCAGGGCGCGAAGGTCCAGCCGCCGATCCCAACCCTGACTTTCGCCGCCATCTTCCGCTCCGCCTTACCGAGCCTTAATTTGACACTGTTAACACGGGCCATGAAATGTACCCTGAACGGGGGTATGTCGACCTGACGCGCGCGGCCCTGCGTGGGATTGCGCGCCGGTCGCAGGGAATGATCGAATTTTGATGAAACGCGCCGCGATCCTGATCGCGCTCATGAGCGGACTGTGCGCCTGCCAGACGACCCGGCAGCCGCCGGTCGTCGCCATGCCCGCGGCCTTTGACGGCGCCGGCGCCGGCGCGGCGCTGGCCCCGGCCGATCTCGATCGCTGGTGGCTGCTGTTCAACGACCCGCAGCTCGACGCCCTGGAGGATGACGCCTTCAAACTGAGCCCGGACGAGCGTACGGCGGCGGCGCGCATTCTCGAGGCGCGGGCGACGAAGTCCAGCCAGGTGGCCCAGACCCTGCCCACCGGCGATCTGCAGGGCCAGTACAGCCGCCAAAGCGCGTCAGGGATCGGCGGAGGGGCCTCGGACGACCTGTTCCCGGTCGGCGGCGTGACCACCACGCGCACGCTCAATTTCAACGTCTCGTGGGAAATCGACCTGTTCGGCCGTCTGGCCGAGGCCCGCAAGATCGCCAAGGCCAGCTTCGCCGCCACGCGCTTCGACATCGAAGGCACGCGCGCCAGCCTGGCCGCCAGCGTCGCCGATGACTATTTCCAGGCCCGCGGCCTGGCGATCCAGCTGGCCGACGCCCAGGACAGCGCCCGCATCGAGGCTGAGCTGGAGAAGGTGGCCACGGAAAAGGCCGAATACGGCTTGGGCGCCGCCTCGGACTCCGACCGCGTCGCCGGCGACCTGTCCCAGGCCAACGCCCAGGTGGAGAGCCTGCAGGCCCAGCTCCACACCATCCAGCGCCAGCTGTTGATCCTGGTCGGCCGGCCGTTCGAGCCCACCGCCAATCTACCGGTGGACGCCAATATCTATGCCCCGCCGCCGATCCCCGCCGCCGTGCCCGGCGACCTTTTGGCGCGCCGCCCGGACGTGCGCGAATCCGAGGAGAAGTTCCGCGTCGAGGCGGGCACGGCCAAGCTCAAGCACCTGGCCATCTTCCCGACCTTCACCCTCCTGCCGGGGCTGGGCCTCAACAGCACCACCGCGCCCGGCGTCGCCTACATCCCCCCGGCGACCCTGATCCCGCAGCAGCAGACCACCAACCTCGGCCTCTGGACCCTGGCCGGCAGCGTCAGCCAGCCGGTGCTGGATATCCCGCGCCTGCTCTATGACGCCAAGGCCGAGGACGCGCGCACCGAACAGGCGGCCATCGCCTATGAAAAGACTGTCCAGACCGCCTATGGCGAAGCCGAGAACGCCCTGGTGACGCTGGCCGCCAGCGAGCGCGGCGCGAGCGTGCTCGACGGCGGCGAGACGCGGGCCCACCGCGCCTATAACGATGCGCGCCGCCTCTACGGCATGGGCCTGGACGACATCACCACTACCCTCTCCGCCGAGCAGGCCTGGCGCACCACCCGCTCCGCCCTCACCTCCGCCCGCGTGCAGGCGTTGCGGCAGGCGGTGGCGACCTATAAGGCGCTCGGCGGCGGCTGGGCCCATCCCGAATCCGACGTCAGGACCCGATGATGCCCGCCGTTCCGACCAAGAAAGCTCTATGGATTGTAGGCGCCGCGGCCGCGGTCGCCTGCCTCTCCGGCTGCGCCAAGAAGGCGGTCGAGAGCCCGCGTGACCAGGCCCGCGCCGTCTCCGTGGTCACCGTCACCTCCCGTGAGATCCAGGGCGGCCTGGCCGCTTCCGGCGCCCTCGTCCCGCGCGAGGATGTGGCCGTGTTTCCGCAGCTCACCGGCTATCGCGTCTCCAAGGTGCTGACCGACGTCGGCAGCTGGGTGAAGGCCGGCCAGCCGCTGGTGCAGCTCGACGATGTGCTTCTGCGCGCCCAGCTCGACCAGCAGGTGGCGCTGGCGGCGCAGCAGTCGACCCTGGCCGACGAGGCCGACATGCAGGCCAACCGGGTCAAGGGCCTGGACAATGAAGGCCTGCTCTCCAAGGAGCAGATCGAGCAGCGCCGCTTCGCCGCCACCGCCGCCCGCGCCCAGGCCAAGGCGCAGCAGGCCGCCGCCAATGACATGCGGACCCGCGAGGCTCTGACCATGGTGCGCGCGCCGTTCAGCGGCCTGATCATCGAGCGCGACGTGCGCTTCGGCGATGTGACCGGCGGGACGTCGCCGCTGTTCCGCATGGCCCGCGACGGCCAGGTCGAGCTGGCCGCCGACGTCGGCGAGGATGCGCTCGACAAGATCCACACCGGCGACAAGGCGACGGTCACCCTGGCCGACGGCGAGCAGGTGGAAGGGACGGTGCGGCTGGTCAGCCCCGCCATCGACCCCACGACCAAGCTCGGCAAGGTGCGCATCACCCTGCCGGTGCGGCCCGACGTCCGCGCCGGCGGCTTCGCCAGCGCCAGCTTCCTGGGTTTCACCCACTCGGCCAGCGCCGTGCCGGAAACCGCCGTCCGCTACGACGCCGAAGGGGCCTCGGTCATGGTCGTGGGCGCCGATAACCGCGTCGAGCGCGTCCCCATCACGACCGGCCAGCGCGGCGGCGGCTACGTGGAGCTCGTCACCGGTCCGCCGGCCGGCGTCCGTGTGGTGGAAAAGGCCGGCGCTATGCTGGTGCCTGGCGACTTCATCCGCCCGGCGCCCGCGTCGTAACGCCGTGAAGGAGCCCGTACAGTTCCCCACCGGCGGCGGCGACGGTCAGCTGCGCATCTCCGCCTGGGCGATCAAGAACCCGATCCCCGTGGCGGTGCTGTTCATCGCCTTCATCCTGGCGGGGCTGCTTTCCTACTTCGCCCTGCCAATCAAACAGTATCCCAACATCGAGTTCCCCGGTGTCCTCATCCAGGTGACGCGCAGCGGAGCCGCGCCAGCGGAAATGGAAAACCAGGTGACGCGCCTGGTGGAGAATTCGCTCACCGGTCTTTCCAACGTCGAATCGATCGATTCCACGGTGAGCCAGGGCTCGTCGATCACCATCGTCCAGTTCCAGCTGGGCCAGGACCCGCAGAAGGTCACCGAGGACGTCCGATCCAAGGTCGATCAGATTCGCAACACCTTGCCCCGGGAAATCGATCCGCCGGTGGTCGAGCGGCTCGAGGTCGATAGCCAGCCAATCATCACCTACGCTGTGTCGGCGCCGGCCATGTCGGAGACCGCGCTCTCCTGGTTTGTCGACAATTCCATCGCCCGCACCCTGCAGGCGCAGCCGGGCGTGGCCCAGATCTATCGGATCGGCGGCGCCGACCGCGAGGTCAATGTCCTGCTCGATCCGGCTCGCCTCGCCGCCCAGGGCCTGACCGCGTCGCAGGTCAACGACGCCCTGGCCCAGGTGAACGTCGACTCGCCCGGCGGCACCTCGACCATCGGCAGCTCCGAGCAGACCGTGCGCGTTCTGGGTGCGGCGACCAGCGTCGACGCTATCCGCAACCTGACCATCCCCACGCCCGGCGGCCGGTTCGTGCGACTATCCGACGTCGCCGACGTCGGCGACGGCTCGGCCGAAAAGCGCACCTATTCCCTGCTCGACGGCCGGCCCGTGGTCGGCTTCGAGGTCAGCAAGACCAAGACCTCCAGCGAGGTCACCGTCGAGGACGAGGTCGACAAGACGATCGCGAAGATCGAGCACGACAATCCGGGGCTCACTGTCCACAAGATCGTCTCGCGGGTCGATTCTACGCGCGCCGGCTTCGATGCCACAGTCCACACCCTGCTGGAAGGCATGGCGCTGGCGGCCCTGGTGGTGTGGCTGTTCCTGCGCGACTGGCGGGCGACAGCGATCACGGCCGTGGCCATGCCGGTGTCGCTGATCCCGACGTTCCTGTTCATGAATCTGCTGGGCTTCAGTCTCAATGTGGTGACGCTACTGGGTCTCACCCTGGTGATCGGCATCCTGGTCGACGACGCCATCGTCGAGATCGAGAACATCGAGAAACGAGTGTTCGTGGGCATGAGGCCATACCAGGCGGCCATCGAAGGCGCCGACCAGATCGGTCTGGCCGTCGTCGCCTGCACCTTCGCCATCGTGGCGGTGTTCTTCCCGGTGGCGCTCATGCCTGGCATTCCGGGCCAGTTCTTCCGCGAGTTCGGCATTACGGTGTCCATCGCCGTGCTGTTCTCGCTGGTCGTGGCCCGGCTGCTGACGCCACTGCTGGCGGCCTATTTCCTCAGGCCCAAGGCGCCGCACGAACGCCGGCCGCTGCCCCGGTATTACACCGGCCCGCTGACGTGGGCGCTCGATCACCCGCTGTTGTCGGCGCTGATTGGCTTCCTCATCTTTATTGCCACGCTTGTGCTGGTCGTTGCGGTGAAGAAGGGCGTGCAGCCCGAGGGCGACCCCAACTACTACTACATCAATGTCCAGGGTCCGCCGGGGGCGACCCTCAACGACATGCGCCCGGTCACCGACAAGCTGCAGGCGCTGTTGCTGGCCCAGCCCGAGACGGCCCACGTCTACACCCAGATGGGCGGACAGAACGTCTCCTCGGGACCAGGCGGCGGAATTTCCGGCTCGGCGGGGGTCAATCAGGGTGCGGTGGCCGCGATCCTCAAGCCCACCCGCAAGACCAAGGTGGAGCAGATCCGCGACCGCCTGCGCCCGCTGCTGCGGCAGATTCCCGATGCGCGGCTGAGCTTCGACACCTCGGGCTTCGGTGTCGCCGACGTGCAGGTGATCCTGACCAGCGAGACCGGTGAGAACCTCGACGCCGCAGCTCTCGAACTGGAACGGCAGATCCGGACCGTACCGGGCCTGGCCGATCCCAGACCCGATACGCCGCCGCCCGGCCCCGAGCTGGTGGTGCGACCCAAGATCGACGAGGCGGCGCGGCTGGGCGTGCCGGTGCAGACTATCGCCGACGCCGCCCGCATCGCCACCGTGGGCGACATCGACGCTAATGTCTCGAAGCTCGACGAAGGAGAGCGGCGCATACCGGTTCGCGTCCGCCTGCCGGAACAGGACCGCACCGACCTCAGCGTGATCAAGAACCTGCGCCTGCCGACGGCCTCAGGCGGGGTGACGACGCTGGGCAGCGTCGCCGACGTCTATTTCCAGGCCGGACCAGCGGTGATCAACCGCGTAGGTCGCAAGCGCAACCTGACCATCATCGCCGACACCACCGGCGGACTGCAGATCGGCGACGCCGCCGCCAAGGTCAACAACCTGCCGATCATGAAGCATCTGCCGCCGGGCGTCGGCAAGGCCGAGGAGGGCCAGGAGGAGGCTTACAGCCAGCTCTTCATAGGTTTCGGCGTCGCTCTGCTTTCGGCGATTGGCCTTGTCTACGCCGTGATGGCGCTGCTGTTCCGAAGCTTCTTCAAGCCGGTGATCATCCTGACGGCTCTGCCCACCGCGAGCTTCGGGGCGCTGATCGCCCTTCTGGTCACGGGGTCGGCCCTCTCCATCCCCTCGACCATCGGCTTCTTGATGCTGATGGGTCTGGCGGCCAAGAACTCCATCCTGCTGGTGGAATACGCCATCGAGCGCGAGCGCGAGGGCAAGAGCCAGCGCGAGGCTCTGCTCGAGGCGTGTCGCGAGCGGGCGCGGCCGATCATCATGACCACCGTGGCCATGGCCGCCGGCATGCTGCCCACGGCGCTCACCCTGGGTCATGGGTCTGAATTCCGCCAGCCCATGGCCATCACCGTGATCGGAGGCCTGATCACCTCGACGGTGCTGTCGCTGCTGCTGGTGCCGGTGGTCTATGAGATCGTGGATTGGATCGAGCGCCTGTTGACGCGCTGGCTCGGCCGGCTTGTCACGCCCAGGCTGGCGCCGGTCGTCGGCGGCAAGGGCGCGGTCAGAGCGGCGGAGTAAGCGGGCGAGGACTTGGAACGAACATCGAACCGCGCCATATTCCTCCCATGAAACTCAACTCCGACGCCTCGCTGAAGACCGCCAATACGGTGTTCAAGAACTACGGCTTCAGCTGGTCGGCGGCGCGTCAGGCCGCGCACCGCGCGGAGGACGGCGTTCTGGTCGTGCCCCTCACGCCCGTCGCCCCCGACGAGGAGGCCGAGGCGCCGGCGCCGGACAGCGTTCCGGGCGTTGGGTGACATAAGCGTCAGCCTCGTCCTGGGCCTACTGCTGCTGGCCCCAGGCTTGGCGACCTACGCGGCCATCTTTCATGCCGGCGATGTCGGACCGGTAAGATCGCCCCCGCCGCCGCCAGGGTCGATCCTCACGCTGGCGATCATCACTACGGGCGCGCTGGTCGCGCATTTCTCGGGCGCGTTGGTGCTGGCGCTTCAGGATTGGGGCTGCGCCCGTTGGGGGCATTGCCTCGTGGTCGGGTTCCGTCCCGACGCCTACGCCGTCCTGGCCGATTTCGCCTCCGCCCGGCGCCCGATCCCTGTTCCGGACGCAGTGGGGATCCTGGGAACTCTCCTGGTTCTCACCGTCGCGGCCTTCGTGCTCACGCGCCAGGCCGCCGGGCTCCGCCCCGTCGCCGGCGCGCTGCGCGGCGTGCTCTACGGCTGGCTGAACGAGGTCGTGGTGGCGCGCGACGCCAATGAGGTCGTATTGGCCCATGTGCTGAGCGACGTGCAGAACGATGGATCGGTCGTGGGCTACGAAGGCGCGGTCGCCAACATGACCACCAATGCGCAGAAGGAGATCACCTCCATCCTGCTCAGCGACTGCATCACCTTCTACCTGCTGGTGACCCTCAACGGGGTCGACCGCATCGAGACCGAGGCGGACGAGCCGATCGAGCAGCTCTACCTCGACCGCGACCGGATCAAGAACATCGCCTTCGAGCGCCTGCGCTTCGAAGCCCCCGCGCCGTAGGAATCGGCGAGAGAGCGCATCCCTCTCACTGGGTGGATAGCGTGCGAAGTCCCGCCTCCGCCTCTTCCATGCCTCGGCGCGCCAGGGCGTCCGCGCGTTCGTTGAGTGGGTGGCCGGCGTGGCCCTTGACCCAGCGCCAGTCGATCTCGTGACGCGACGACGCGTCGTCGAGCAGGCGCCACAGATCCTCGTTCTTGACCGCGCCTTTGGACATGGTGCGCCAGCCGCGCGCCTTCCACTGGCGCAGCCATTGGGTGATGCCGTTCTTCACATACTGGCTATCGGTGTGCAGTTCGACGCGGCACGGGCGCTTGAGCGCGTTCAGCGCCTCGATGGCGGCGGTCATTTCCATGCGGTTGTTGGTGGTCGCCGGCGCGGAGCCCCAGAGGTCGCGCTCGTTCGCCCCGGCGATCAGCACCGCGCCCCAGCCGCCCGGGCCCGGATTTCCGCGGCAGGAGCCGTCGGTGAAGATAGTGACGACCGGTCCGCTCATGAATCCTCGAAGAGTTGCAGGCCGGCGCGATGCACCGCCAGCTTGCGCTCATATTCCAATGGGTCCTTGGGCCGCACGAGCGCGCCCGGCCGCCCGTCGCCCCAGTCGGCCAGCCGAGTCAGGAAGAAGCGCAGGGCCGCGCCGCGGGCCAGCACCGGCAGGGCGGCCTTCTCCGCCGCCTCGAGCGGCCGCCGGCGCTGATAGCCATGCAGAAGGGCGCGGGCGGCGGTGACGTTGAAGCTGCCGTCCGGCTCGAAGCACCAGGCGTTGAGCGTCACGCCGATGTCGTAGGCCAGCTGGTCGTGGGCGGCGAAATAGAAGTCGATGGCGCCGACGAAGCGGCCGTCGCGAAAGAACACATTGTCGGGAAACCAGTCGGCGTGAACGACCCCCGTCGGCAGGCCGTCCGGCCACGCGCCGACGAGGAACCGCGCATCCGCTTCGATGACAGCCGCCAGGCCTGGCTTGAGCGCCTCGGCACGGTCCGCGAGCGCGCCCGCCATGTCTGCCCAGGCGCCTTGGCCGAGTTCGTTGGCCCGCCGCCGAGGGAAATCGCGGCCGGCCACGTGCATCCATGCAAGACCCTCGCCCGCTTCCAGGCAATGGGCCACGGCCGGTCGTCGCACCGAAAGCCCCGTCAGGAAGGCGACGATAGCCGCCGGACGCCCGGCCAGGGTGTTGAGACTACGCCCCTCACGGTCGGCGATCGGGCGGGCGCAGGGAAATCCGCGGTCGGCCAGCCACTCCATGAGTCCCAGGAAGTAGGGCAGGTCCTCGGCCCTCGTCCGGCGCTCGTAGAGGGTGAGGATGTAGCGGCCGGTCTCGGTCTCCAGCACATAGTTGGAGTTTTCCACGCCCTCGGCCACGCCCTTGAACGACAGCGGCCGGCCGAGCGGATATCCGGCCAGGAAGGCCTCGAGCTCCGCGTCGCTCACCTCGGTGTAAACGGCCATGGAGGTCCATCCGCGAGCGCGGCGGATGCGTCAAGATGACGATTCGTTGCGGCGCCGTGCTTATGCCGCTATCACCGCCCATCTTTCGACGGCCCCAGTCTGGACAGGTTCATGCGCCGCCTACGCCTCTATGTCTTCGTGGCCACAGCCGCGCTCACGTTCCTCCCCGCGGCTGCGAGCTACGCTCAGATCGGGGGCGGCGCCGGTGGCGGCAGCCAGCAAACCGATGACGACGCCAAGGCCAAGAAGCGCAAACAGGAATTCGGCGATCTGACCGGCCCCATGCCGGCCATGAAGAACGCCGGCCCCTGCCCGTTCGTGAAGACCCTCTATGACGCGGCGCGCTACATCGAGTTCAAGGACAACGTCGAGGCCTCGGCCAACGTCGCCTACACCGGCGAGATCCAGACCATTCGCTCAGTTTGCGAGTACCAGGGTCGGGAGCCCATCAGGGTGGCGATGAAGATTCTCTTCGAATTCGGCCGCGGGCCGCAGGCGCCGAGCGACCACAAGACCTACACCTATTGGGTGGCCGTGACCGACCGCAACCACGCCGTGCTTGGCAAGGAATATTTCACCCTGCCGGTGACGTTCACGCACGGCCAGGATCGCACGACCCTGGTCGACACCCTCAAGAACATCGCCATTCCGCGCGCCGATTCGCGGGTCAGCGGATCCAACTTCGAAATCCTGACCGGCTTCGAGGTGACGCCCCAGATGGCCGACTTCAACCGCCAGGGCAAACGCTTCAAGGCCAACGCCGGCCAGGCCGAGACCCAGGTCAGCTCCGCCAAACAATGACCGACCTCCGCTCGAGACTTAGCGAAGCGGCGGTCGCCGCCTTCGCGGCCTTGGGCTTGTCCGGCGAATTCGGCCGCGTCACCGCCTCCGACCGCCCGGACCTGGCCGATTTCCAGTGCAACGGCGCGCTCGCCGCCGCCAAGGCCGGCAAGGGCAATCCGCGCCAGATCGGCCACGCGGTGGCCGACGCCCTGGCCGGCTGCCCGCTGGTGAAGAGCGCCGAGATCGCCGGGCCGGGGTTCGTCAATCTTCGTGTCAGCGACGCGGCGCTGTCGGCCCGCATCGTCGAGCTGGCGGCCGACCCGCGCCGTGGCGCGGCCAAGGTGTCTGCCCAGCGCCGGGTCATCGTCGACTACGGCGGTCCCAACGTCGCCAAGGAGATGCACGTCGGCCACCTGCGCGCCTCGATCATCGGTGAGGCGATCAAGCGGCTGTTCCGCTTCCGCGGCGACGAGGTGCAGGGCGACGCCCACTTCGGCGACTGGGGGTTCCAGATGGGCCTTCTGATCGTCGCCTGCGCCGACGAGGACCCCGAAATCGCCGCGGCGATCGAGCAGGACGGCCCCGTCGATGAAGCCCTCTTCGAGCGCATCGGCCTGGCCGATCTCGACCGGCTCTACCCGGCGGCGGCGGCGCGGGCCAAGACCGACACCGACTATCGCGACCGCGCCCGCCGGGCGACCGCCGAGCTGCAGGCCGGCAAGCCCGGCTATCGCCTTCTGTGGGCCCACTTCGCCCGTGTCACCCGCGAGGCCCTGACGCGCGATTTCCATTCGCTCGGCATCGATTTCGACTTGTGGCGTGGCGAGAGCGACGTCGATCCCCTGGTCGAGGCCATGGTCGCCGAGCTCGCGGCCAAGGGCCTGCTCATCGATGACGCCGGCGCCCGCATCGTCCGCGTGGCCCGGGATAACGACAAGCGCGCCGTGCCGCCCCTGCTGGTGGTCAGCTCCGAGGGCTCGGCCATGTACGGCACCACGGATCTCGCGACCATCCTCGACCGGCGGCGCTTCTTCAACCCGGACCTGTTCCTCTATGTCGTCGACCAGCGTCAGGCCGACCATTTCGAGACGGTGTTCCGCGCCGCCTACCTGGCCGGCTACGCCCAGCCCGGCTCGCTGGAGCACATCGGCTTCGGCACCATGAACGGCCCCGACGGCAAGCCGTTCAAGACCCGCGCCGGCGGGGTGCTGAAGCTGCGCGACCTCATCGAGATGGTGACCGATAAGGCGCGCGAGCGCCTGCGCGCCGCCGACCTGGGCGCCGAGCTGCCGCCGGCGGAGTTCGAGGAAACGGCGCTGAAGGTGGGGGTAGCGGCGCTGAAGTTCGCCGACCTGATCAACTATCGCGGCACGTCCTATGTCTTCGACCTCGACCGCTTCTCGAGTTTCGAGGGCAAGACCGGCCCCTATCTGCTCTACCAGGCCGTGCGGGTGAAATCCCTGCTGCGCAAGGCCGGCGACGAGGGCGCCGCGGCCGGGGAGATCGCCGTCGCCGCCGAGACCGAGCGCGACTTGGCCCTGACCCTCGACGCCTTCGACCATGCCCTGGTCGAAGCCTATGAGCGACGCGCGCCCAACCTCATCGCCGACCACGCCTTCCGCCTGGCCCAGGCCTTCGCCCGCTTCTACGCGGCCTGTCCGGTGCTGGCCGCGCCGGACCCGGCGACGCGCGCCTCGCGCCTGGCGCTCGCCGGCGTGACTCTCGGCCAGCTCGAGCTGTCGCTCAGCCTGCTCGGCATCGCCGCGCCGGAGCGGATGTAGCCAACCCTCTAGTCGGCCAGCTCCACCGGCTTTCCGTGCGGGGTGTGACGGTAGGCGTCGGCCCAGGCCGCTTTGCGCCGGGCGAGTTCGTCCGCGCCCGCCAGCCCACGTTCGGCGGCCAGGGCCTCCAGGGCCGCGACCCAGTGATGATAGTAGTGGGAGCCGTCGTCGGTGGGATCGCCAGCGAGCTGCCGCGCCAGCGCCCGCGCCCACTCCGCCCAGGTGAACGCGCCCTCGGCGTTCAGCCGGACAGCCAAAGCGAACGCCTGCGCCTGCCACGGCTCGGCGAACGCCCTCGGGACGTCAGGCGGGTTCAAGATAGGGCTCCCACAGATCGAGGCAGACGCTGTCGCGGGCGGGCGCCTGCGGCCCCCAAAGTTCGCGGGCGGCGAACCGCACCGTGTACAGCGGCCGAGGGTCCTCGCCGCCGCCGTGGGCGTGACTGTCGGGAAACACATGCGCCCCGTGGCAGGCCTCGACAACGCCAGCGCGGCCGCGGGCATAGCGGGGCAGACGCGTATGCCCCGTGGGGTGAAGATTGCGGGCGCGCACCCGGTCGCCCGTTCGAAAGGCGCTCGTCCCGTCACGCAGATACGAGCCTTGGCGAGCGAGCGACGCGGGAACGGCTTCGGCGCTGAGACGGGGCGTGGCTTTCGGCCCCCGGGCGAGGCCGCTCTCCAGCTCACCCTCGGTGACGAATCCACCCTTGACCAGCATAGCGCGCAGGGCCGCGAACCAGCGCTCGTAATAGGTCATGCCGAGATAGGCGGGGCCGGGAATCGATTCCCGTTGATGGCGGCCGGCGTCGATATTGCCGCGCGTCGGCGAGGCGATGACGAGAGCCAGCACGCGCTTCTCCCAACCCTCATGGAACACCGGCTCATCGGCTTCCGGCGCCACCGGACCCAGGCCATGCATGCCGCCCATGTCGTGGACGCCGTTCACAGCCGAGCCGTCCCGATCATGCCGTCGCGGGTGACCAGCGCCGCCAGGGCCGCCTCGTCCAGCTCCTCCGTGCCGACGGGGCGCTCTGGGATCACCAGGTAACGCAGCTCGGCGGTGGAGTCCCACACGCGGATCGCCACCTCGTCCGGCAGCACCGTCCCGAACTCGGCCAGCACGCCGCGCGGATCGATCACCGTCCGGGCGCGATAGGCGTTCGACTTGTACCAGACGGGCGGCAGGCCCAGCACCGGCCACGGATAGCAGGAGCACAGGGTGCAGACGACGAGGTTGTGGATTGTGGAGGTGTTCTCGACCGCGCGCATGTGCTCGCCCTGCGCGCCGGTGTAGCCGAGGTCGGCGACGGCCGCTGTGGCGTCGGCCAGCAGCCGGGCGCGAAAGTCAGGATCGACCCAGCTCTTGGCCACCACCCGCGCGCCGTTGCGCGGGCCGACCTTATGTTCGAAGTGGTCGACGATGGCGTCCAGCGCCGCCGGATCCACCAAGCCCTTATCCACCAGCAGCGATTCGAGCGCCTTGACCCTGAGGGCGATGTCGGACGGCGGCGCCTGCCCGTGATCGTGGTCGTGATGGTCATGAGCCATGCGGCGACCTTGGCTGAACGGCTGGCGGAAGAAAAGCCGGCTAGCGGCGCCTTGACTCGCGAGGCCCCCTCGCCCAGTTTCCGGCCGCTCTCGCGGGAGAGACCGGGCTTCGCCCGGCGCCGAAGGCGCAACCGCCCCGGAAACGCTCAGGCAAAAGGACCGCGCGAGAAGAACGCACGCTGGAAAGAGACGCCTCGCCCACTGGGTCGAGGCGGATCGCCGAAGGAGCAAGGCCCGCGCTCGGTGGGGGCCGGAATCTCTCAGGCCCAAGGGACAGCGGGGGCGAATCGCGAGGCGTCTTTGCGCCTTCCGTTCGCTTAACTGGAGTCCCGTTTGTCCGACGAAACCACCAAGTTCACCGTCCTCCACGCCGCCCACAAGGCGCTGGGCGCCCGTATGACGCCGTTCGGCGGCTATGACATGCCGGTCCAGTATGAAGCGGGTATTCTCAAGGAGCACCTGTGGACGCGGGCCCATGCCGGCGCCTTCGACGTGTCGCACATGGGTCCGGCGTTTCTTGACCTGTCTGTCCAGGGTGGCTCACCCGATGAGCGCCACGCGGCGATCGCCGGCCTCGTCGAGCCCCTGGTCAGCGGCGACATCGCCGGGCTGAAGCCTGGCCAAATCCGCTACACCCTGCTGCTGAACGAGGACGGCGGGATCATTGACGACCTGATGATCGGGCGGCCGGTCGATCCCGAATTCCAAGGTCGGCTCTACATTGTCGTCAACGCCGGCGGCAAGGAGGTCGACTTCAGCCTCATCGGCAAGGCGGCGGGCCCCGCCGCTCGGCTCGATCGCGCCGACGACGGCGCCCTGATCGCACTGCAAGGACCGGAGGCCGCCGAGGTTCTGGCCAAGATATTCCCGGGGGTGGAGAGGCTCGGCTTCATGACCTACCGGCGTTTTCCGGTCGGGCGGCGCTCGGTGCGGGTGGCGCGCAGCGGCTACACCGGCGAGGACGGCTTCGAGATCCTGGTCCCGGCGCAGAACGCCGGAGACTTCTGGAACCGGCTGCTGGCGGACGAACGCGTGCGGCCTATCGGCCTGGGCGCCCGCGATTCCCTGCGTCTGGAGGCGGGACTCCCCCTCTACGGTCACGACCTCGACCAGACCGTCTCGCCGATCGAGGCCGGATTGGCCTTCGCGGTTTCCAAGAAGCGCCTCAAGGCCGGGAACATGCGCGGCGCGGCGCGGATCGCCAAGGAGCTGGCCAAGGGGCCCTCGCGACTGCGGGTCGGGCTCAAGGTGCTGGAGGGCGCGCCCGCCCGCGAAGGCGCCCGCATTCTGGGACCCAAGGGGGCCAACCTCGGCGTCGTCACCAGCGGTGGCTTCGCTCCAAGCCTGGGCGCGCCGATCGCCATGGGCTTTGTCCCGCCCGCCCGGGCGAAGGAGGGCGCGCGCCTGGCGGTCGAGGTGCGCGGCCGCGCCCAGGCGGCCGAAGTCGTCGCCCTGCCCTTCGTGCCTCACCAGTATCATCGCCCCGCCAAACCATCAGCCTAAGGACGATCCATGCGCTTCAGCAAAGACCATGAATGGGTGAACCTCGAAGGCGACGTCGCCACGATCGGCATCACCGCCTACGCCGCCGACCAGCTGGGCGACGTAGTGTTCGTCGAACTGCCCGCCGCCGGCAAGACGGTGAAGACCGGCGACGGCCTGGCGGTGGTCGAGAGCGTCAAGGCCGCCTCCGACGTCTATGCGCCGGTCTCCGGCGAGGTGACCGAGGTCAATGCCGCCGTGTCGGACAATCCCGAGACGGTCAATGACCAGCCGGAGGGTATCGGCTGGTTCGTCAAGATCAAGGTCGCCGATCCCCATGAGGTCGAAGGCCTGATGGACCGCGCCGCCTACGAAGCCTTCCTGCAGACCCTCTAGGATATTCGATGCGCTATCTGCCTCTGACGCCGGACGACCGGCGCGACATGCTGGCCGTGGTCGGCGCGGCCGACATCGACGCCCTGTTCGTCGACGTGCCGCAAAGCGCCCGCCGAACGGGCCTCGTCGACCTGCCGCCGCACGCCGGCGAGTTGGAGGTGGAGCGGCGCATGAACGCCCTGGCCAGACGCAACCGCGCCGCCGGCGCGGGGCCGTTCTTCTGCGGCGCCGGGGCCTATCGCCACCACGTGCCGGCCAGCGTCGATCATCTGATCCAGCGCTCGGAATTCCTGACCAGCTACACGCCCTACCAGCCCGAAATCGCCCAGGGCACGCTGCAGACCCTGTTCGAGTTCCAGACCCAGGTCGCCGCCCTGACCGGCCTGCCGGTGGCCAACGCCTCGATGTACGATGGCTCGACCGCCTGCGCCGAGGCGGTGATGATGGCCGCCCGCGTCACCCGCCGCCGCCGCGCCATCCTCTCGGGCGGCGTGCATCCGCACTATGACGAAGCCGCCCACACCTTGGCCCACTCGGCCGGCATCGAGACCGTGCGCCTGCCGGCCGCGATCGACGCCGAGGACGCCGTTCTGGCGGCCATCGACGCCGACACGGCCTGCGTCGTCGTCCAGACCCCGAACGTGTTCGGCACGGTGACCGACATCACCCGCATCGCCGCCGCCGCCAAGGCCGCCGGCGCGCTGACCATCGTGGTCACCACCGAGGCGGTCGCCTTCGGCCTGTTGAAATCCCCGGGTGAGATGGGCGCGGACATCGCCGTCGCCGAAGGCGCCTCGATCGGCGTCGGCCTCAACTTCGGCGGGCCCTACGTCGGCCTGTTCGCCTGCCGCGAGGCCCTGACCCGACAGATGCCGGGACGCCTGTGCGGCGAGACCGTGGACGCGGCCGGCGAGCGCGGCTTCGTCCTCACCCTGTCGACGCGCGAGCAGCACATCCGCCGCGACAAGGCCACGTCCAACATCTGCACCAACTCGGGCCTCTGCGCCCTGGCCTTCACCATCCACATGTCGCTGCTGGGCGGAACGGGCCTCTCGCAGCTGGCGCGGATCAACCATGCCCGCGCCCAACGCTTGCGCGAGTCGCTCTCGGCCGTGGCCGGCGTCGAGGTGCTGACGCCGCGCTTCTTCAACGAATTCGCCATCCGCCTGCCGAAGCCGGCCGACGCCGTCGTCGAGGCCCTGGCGCGCCAGGACATCCTGGCCGGCGTGCCGTTCAGCCGGCTGGATCCCTCAGCGGGGATGGACGATGTGCTCCTGGTCTGCGCCACCGAAACCACCACCGACGAGGATATCGCCGCCTTCGCCGCCGCCCTCGCCCAGGAGATCGCCCGATGAGCCTCGCCAGCGTCGGACGCCCCACCCGGTCGGAAGCGGCGGCCGACAGCGGTCGCCAAGGCCACGCCCTCCTCCAGGACGAGCCGCTGATCTTCGAGGTGGGCGGCTGGGACAAGACCGGCGTCGACCTGCCGGAGGTCGCCTGCCCGCTGGACGACCTGGCGGGCCTCACCCGCGCCGAGCCCCTGCGCCTGCCCGGCCTCTCCGAGCCCGAGGCGGTGCGCCACTATGTGCGCCTGAGCCAGAAGAACCACGCCATCGACCTGGCCATCTATCCGCTGGGCTCGTGCACCATGAAGCACAACCCGCGCCTCGACGAGAAGATGGCGCGCCTCCCGGGCTTCGCCGACATCCACCCCCTGCAGCCGGTCTCCACCGTCCAGGGCGCCCTGGCCCTGATGGACGAGCTGGCTCACTGGCTGAAAACACTGACCGGCATGCCGGCGGTGGCGCTTTCACCCAAGGCCGGGGCGCACGGCGAGCTCTGCGGCCTGCTGGCCATCCGCGCGGCTCACGAGGCCCGGGGCGACGCGCGCAAGACCGTTCTCGTGCCCACCTCGGCCCACGGCACCAATCCGGCCACCGCGGCTCTGGCCGGCTACGGCGTGGTCGAGATCGCCCAGACCGCTGACGGCCGCGTCGACCTCGCCGACCTCGAGGCCAAGCTGCACGACGACGTCGCCGCCGTGATGGTGACCAATCCCAACACCTGCGGCCTCTTCGAGCGCGACGTGCTGGAGATCGCCCGCCTGACCCACGCCGCCGGAGCCTATTTCTACTGCGATGGGGCCAACTTCAACGCCATCGTCGGGCGCGTGCGGCCGGGCGATCTCGGCGTCGACGCCATGCACATCAACCTGCACAAGACCTTCTCCACGCCCCACGGCGGCGGCGGGCCGGGCGCCGGACCGGTGGTGCTGAGCGAGGCCCTGGCCCGTCACGCGCCAACGCCCTTGCTGCGTCACACCGAAAACGGCTTCGAACTTGTCGAGCACGCCGAGGGCGAGGCCGCCGGCGCGCTGGGCCGCATGTGCGCCTTCCACGGCCAGATGGGCATGTATGTCCGCGCCCTGGCCTATATGATGAGCCACGGCGCCGACGGCCTCAGGCAGGTGGCCGAAGACGCGGTGCTCAACGCCAACTACATCAAGGCGCGGCTGGGCGGCACGCTCAGCGTCGCCTATCCGGGCGGGCCGTGCATGCACGAGGCTCTGTTCGACGACGCCTGGCTGGAGGGCAGCGGCGTCACCACCCTCGACTTCGCCAAGGCCCTGATCGACGAAGGCTTCCATCCCATGACCATGTATTTCCCGCTGGTGGCGCACGGGGCGATGCTGATCGAGCCCACCGAGACCGAGTCGCGGCGCGAGATCGACCGGTTCTGTGACGCCATGCTGCGGCTGGCCGAGGCGGTGAAGGCGCGGGATATCGAGCGCTTCAAGGGCGCGCCCTTCCACGCCCCCCTGCGCCGCCTCGACGAAACCCTGGCCGCCCGCAAACCGCGCCTGGCGTGGACGCCCGTGGAAGCGGGGTGAGGGATCCGTCGAACCGAGGGCTGCGATTCCGGCGGTCGCCAGCGGCCATCAAGCCACCTGTGGTCGCCACGCAATAAGGTCTTCCGTCCGCGCTCTCACCTCCGGTGGGGCGAGACAAGTCGCGACAGCCTCGTAACCTGGCGACCCGGGATGCGGGGCGACACGGCTCGGCGGGCTGTGATTTGCCGGACAAAGAATGATCGCTTCGTCGGGGCCAACCGCGGCCAGGTCCAGGATCGCGCTCGACCGGGTCAAGAGGAAGAGCGGTCGCCCGCATGGGCGCCGGCGCAGGTAAGCGATCAGGGCCGCCTGAGCGGCCTGGTCCAGTCCCTGTTCCACCATATCGACAACCAGGTTGTCCCAATCTTCGGTTTCCAGTCCGACGAGCACGGCCACCAGGGCTTCCGAGGCCGTGGCGCCCTCTTCGACGAGCCAGGTCAGAGCCTGATCGACCCGCGACTTGAGAGCGGGGTCGGCATCCAACCGCGCCCGCGCCGCCGCGCCGCCATCGGCCAATCGCTCAAGGCCCAGGAAAGCGCCTCCGGGCAAAGCCTCAGCCAGGCGCTGCGCCAATCGGGTCTTGCCACTGCCAAGTGGGCCGATGATGTAGTTCAACGACCTGACATCACGCAGTTCGAAACGCTCGCCGCCCCAAGGCCACGGGAGATCGAAGGCGGCGAAAACCGCGGCAGGTGGATCGATCAGGCGGACTAGTTCGGCCGTCGCGGGCGCGCGCCCCGCGGCCAGATCGGTCCGCAGATCGCGAACCCTCTCCACAACACCGCCGAGCTGGCGAATTCGCGCTTCGAGCGCCGCCTGGTGCGTGGCCAGCGCCGGCTCCAATCCCTGGACATCACCTTTCAAAACCCGGGCCACCTCGGCAAGGCTGAGGCCAAGGGCGCGTAGCGCCGCGATCTCGGCAAGGCGAGCCATCTCGTCCGGGCCGTAGACCCGCCATCCCGCCGTTGTACGCGCGGGGGCGATGAGGCCACGCTGCTCGTAGAGCCGGAGCGCCTTCGTCGAGACGCCGAGCCGCCTGGCGGCTTCGGACGGGTTCAGGAATTGGGCGGAAGAGTTCACGAATCACCTCGCTTCGGCTGACCGCAGCCCTTATCGGGGCGTCCCCAGGGGCCGGGTCAACCGGCTTGCTTCGCTCAACGAAACTTCATATGCTATATATGGCATAACGGAGCGACTTGGTGGCGGCTGATGAAGCTGAGCCCAAGCCGGTCCGCTGGGTCGGTTCGAGCCGCGACGACGTGCGGGAGTTTCCAGAGTCTGTCAGGCTGCGGGTTGGGGGTGCGCTCTGGGAGGCGCAACTCGGGCGAAAGGCGGGGTGGGCCAAGCCGCTCAAAGGATTCGGCGGCGCCGGCGTGCTGGAGGTGGTGGACGACTTCGACGGCGATACGTTCCGGGCGGTCTACACAGTGCGCTTCGCCGGCGCGGTCTATGTGCTCCATGCCTTCCAGAAGAAGTCAAAGAGCGGCATCGCGACGCCGCACCATGAGATCGCTTTGATTGAGCAGAGGCTCAAGCGAGCGAAAGAGGACTACGACCGATGGATGACCGGCGCGAAGACGAAATCGCGGTGAGCGAAGGCTCCGGCAATGTGTTCGCCGACCTCGGGGTCGCCGAGCCGGAGGAGGAGCTGGCCAAGGCTCAGCTCGCCAGCCTGATCCGCGACGCGATCCGGCGCGTAGGGCTGACCCAGGCCGCGGCGGCCGTCCTCACGGGCCTCGATCAACCTAAGGTGTCGGCGCTGGTCAATGGGCGACTCGGCGGCTTTTCCAGCGACCGCCTGATGCGTTGTCTGATTGCGCTCGGCCGGGACGTGGAGATCGTCGTCAGGACCAAGGCTCAAGGCGACGCGCGCGGGCATCTCCGGGTGGTGGAGAAGGCGGCGTAGGTGCGAGCCGCGAAGTTGTTGAGTTCAACGTCACGGTAATTCCGGGATTGCAGCCTACAACGCCACCTCCCCCTCAGCCGTTCAGTTCCTTCCACCGGGCCAGCGCCTCGGCAGGGCCGGCGAAGGCTTCCTGGGTGACCGGGTTCCAGTAGCGCAGGGCTTCCAGGGGGATGCGCCGGCCGCTGACCGCGCAGAGAACATAGCGGCCCTGCCGGATGACGGTGAATTCGCCATCGCCATAGCTGACCACCGCCGGCGGCTCGGCGTTGCCTGCAAAATCCTTGTCGTGCGCGTTCATGGCGGCGGACTTAGCGCAAAAGGGGGCTCGCCGTCGACCCGCGCGGGCAGGCGACCGTCGGCGAATTCGAGTTCGACCGCTTCGCCGGGGGCGATATCGGCGGCCAGCTTGGCCAGGCGCCCGTCCGCCCCGCGCACCAGGGCGAAGCCGCGTTTCAGCGGCGCCTTGGGCTCCAGCGAGACCAGGACCTTGCCGGTGGCCGTCAGCCGTTCGCCGAGCGTGGCGAGCCGGCGGGTGACGGTGGGGTGGAGGCGCGCACCCGCCTGCTCCACCTGCCGCGTCTTCAGTTCGAGCCCGGAGGTCAGCAGGCGCGGACGCAGCGACGCCGAGGCGACGGCCAGACCGTGGCGATGGCGGTCTACATTGCGCTGCAGGCCGGCGGCGAGGCGCGAGGCGGACAGATCGAGCGACTGGCTGGCGATGGCGAGGAGGTCGTGGGGCCTGGGCAGCCCGCGCGCGGCGGCGGACAGGCGCGTGCGGCGCACCTCGACCACCTGGCCGCCGGCGCGGGCGAGCCGCAGACCCTGGTCCTGGATGGCGGCGACCAGATCGGCCAGGACCGGCGTCGCCAGTTCGGCCGCCGCCGTCGGCGTGGGCGCGCGGCGGTCGGAGACGAAGTCGATCAGGGTGGTGTCGGTCTCGTGGCCCACGGCTGAGATCAGCGGGATGGGCGAGGCCGCCGCCGCGCGGGCCAGAGCCTCGTCGTTGAACGGCCACAGGTCTTCCACCGAGCCGCCGCCGCGGGCGACGATGATGAGATCCGGGCGCGGGATCGGTCCGCCGGGCAGGAGGGCGCCAAAGCCCTCGATGGCGGCGCGCACCTGGGCGGCGGCCTGATCGCCCTGGACCACCACCGGCCAGACGATCACCCGGCAAGGCCAGCGGTCGGCGATGCGGTGGAGGATGTCGCGAATGACCGCGCCGGTCGGGCTGGTGATGACGCCGATCGTCGCCGGCATGACCGGCAGGGCCCGCTTGCGCTCAGTCGCGAACAGGCCCTCGGCGGCCAGTCTGGCCTTCAGGCGCTCCAGCTGGGCCAGCAGGGCGCCGACGCCCGCCGGCTCCATGGTCTCGATGATCAGCTGATACTGAGAGCGGCCGGGATAGGTGGTGACCTTGCCGGTGACGATCACCTCCAGGCCCGTCTCCGGCCGCACGGCCAGCGACTTGGCCTGGCCGCGCCAGACCACGCCGGCGATCGAGGCCCGCTCGTCCTTGAGGTCGAGATAGATGTGGCCGTTGCCGTGGAAGGTGACCTTGGACAGCTCGCCGCGCAGCCGCACATAGCCATAGGCGTCCTCGATGGTCCGCTTGAGCGCGAAGGCCAGCTCGGAGACGGTGTAGGGCTGGGCGTTGTCGGCCGCCGGTTCGAGGTGAGTCTCGGTCATGGGCGCAATCTAGCTCATCTCGGCAGGCGGGTGCGCAGGACGTCGTCGATGATCCGCTCCAACCCGGTCAGGGTGTTGCAGGTCTTGGCCACACGGCAAAAGCGGGCGTAGGCGTCCATCCTGGAATCCCCCTGGCCCCAGTAGGTCTCGGGTTCCGGATTGAGCCAGATGACCGAGCGGGTCTGGTCGGCCAGGCGGCGCATCAGATCCAGGCGCGGCTCGACGTAGTTGGAGCGACCGTCGCCCAGGATGATGACGGTGGTGCGTCGGTCCAGGCTCGCTCCGTGGTCGTCGAACAGATCCTCGAACGCGCGGCCGTAGTCGGTCGGCCGGAAGCCGACGCGCTCCAGGATGAGGGTGATGGCGTCGTCGACGGTCTCGTCGTCCAGCAGGTCGTTCACGCTGACCAACCGGTCGGAGAAGGCGAAGGCGTCCAGGCGCTCGACCACCTCCCTGAGGCAGTGGAGGAACAGCAGCAGGAACTGAGCCGCCGCGGCCACCGAGCGCGACACGTCGCAGACAACGACGATCCGTGGCTTGTCGATCTTCCGCCGTTTCCAGACCACGTCGAAGGGGACGCCGCCGTGAGCGAGGCTGCGGCGGATCGTGTGGCGGACGTCGAGTTGGCCGACCTTGGCCCGATGGCGGCGGCGGGCGTAGCGCTGGGCCAGGCGCCGAGCCATGCGCCGCACGAGCGCCTCCATGGCGCGGACATCCTCGTCGGCGACGGCGGTGAAGGCCTGGCGGGCCAGGATCTGTTCGCGCAGCCGCCGGCCGGTCTCGCCGGCGTAGAGCCGCGCCTGGCGGTCGATGAAGGCGCCCGCCTGAACGAAGAGATCGGCGCGGCCGTGGCCGAGACGCTCGGCGAGCGCGCGCGCATCCGGCGCATCAGAATCGCGCAGCGCGGCGATGCGGGCCTCCAGACCGCGCAGGCCCATCTGATCCAGCAGGCGGCGGGCGAACAGGCCGCGCTGGGTGGAGAGCTGGATGTCGGACGCGCCGACGACCCCGGCGGCGGCCTCCATGGCCTGAGCCAGACCCGCCGCGTCTTCGGCGAGGATCATCGCCTCAAGGCCCTCGGCCGAAGCCTCCTCCGCAGCGCCGGTCGCGAACTCGCGCCGGGTGAAGAAGAGATCGAAGCAGGCGTCGAAGCGAGCGGCTTCCTCGGCGCTCTTGGCCAGCGTCGTCGCCAGCGCGTCCCTGACCAGGGCGCGGTCGGCGAAGCCGACGTCGGCCAAGGCCCGGTGAGCGTCGATCGCCTCGGCCGGCGAGACCCGCACCTCGCTGGCGCGCAGCGCACGGATGAAGCCCGCCAGGACGCCGGGGTCAGCGGCGGGCATGGCCCCCACCCCGGCCGGGCGTCGCGGTCAGCAGATCGTCGAGTTTGGCTTCAGCGGCGGCGATGTCGGATTGGAACTTCAAAAGGACGTTCAGGGTCTCGCGCACCAGGGCGGGATCGAGCGTCCGGGCGTGGAGCAGGACCAGGGCGCGGGCCCAGTCCACGGTCTCGGAGATCGACGGCGGCTTGCGCAGATCGAGCCGGCGCAGGCCCTGCACGAAGGTCACCAGGGCCGTGCGCAGGCGGGCCTCGACCTCGGGCGCGCGGGCCGCGACGATCCGCTCCTCCAGCGCTTGGTCCGGCAGGGGGATGTGCAGGTGCAGGCAGCGCCGCTTCAGGGCGTCGCCCAGATCGCGCACATTGTTCGAGGTGAGAAACACCATGGGCGGCGTCTCGGCCTTGATCACGCCGATTTCGGGGATCGACACCTGAAAGGCCGACAGCATCTCGAGCAGAAAGGCCTCGAAGGCTTCGTCGCTCTTGTCGATCTCGTCGATGAGCAACACCGCGCCGCCTTCGGTCCTCAGCGCCTGCAGCAGCGGCCGGGGTTCCAGGAACGGTTCGGAGAAGAAGAGATCGCCAACGCCCTGCAAGCGGGCCATGGCCGAGGCCAGATCGGGCGCCTGGCCCAGCTCAGGACCGAGGTGGTCCTTGAGAATCTGGGTGTAAAGAAGCTGCTTGCCGTATTTCCACTCATAGAGCGCGCGCGCCTCGTCGAGGCCCTCGTAGCATTGCAGGCGGATGAGCGGCAGGCCGAGCAGGCGCGCGGCGCTGAGCGCCAGCTCGGTCTTGCCGACGCCGGCGACGCCTTCGACCAGGATGGGCTTCTGCAGGTGCGTGGCCATGTAGAGAGACGTGGCGATGCGCCGCGAGGCGATGTAGCCGACTTCGGACAGCCCATCGACAATACCCTCCACCGAGGTGAGCGGGTCCGCAGCGCCCGGGACCGGGGTCAAGGCGCGGAGATCGTTGGGTGCGGAGGTCACGCCTCACTATGCCCTCCGGCTCCAGGCGAGGCAAAGGGCCGGGCTGGGCGGCGCCCATTGCGTAGGCGCCGGGGCCGGCCGATTCGCCAGGGGATTGGGCAACCTCGGCAATCTGCAGCGCCTCCCGTCCGCGTTCGGGCGCCTCGGTGGCGCGCCTGTCACATGCCTCTCTGGCCTTTCAGGCACGGGAGATTCGAGGCTGCCGATGAAGATGGTCGTGGCGATAATCAAGCCGTACAAGATCGACGATGTCCGCGACGCCCTGGTGGCGGCGGGGGTCGAAGGCATGACGGTCACCGAAGCCCACGGCCACGGCCGACAGAAAGGGCACACCGAGATCTATCGGGGGGCCGAGTACAAATCGACGTTCCTGCCCAAGATCCGCATCGAGACCGTGGTCGCCGACGAACTCGCGCCGCGCGCCGTCGAGGCGATCAGGACCGCCGCTTCCTCGGGTAAGATCGGAGACGGCAAGGTCTTCGTCCTTCCGGTGGAAGAAGCGGTTCGCATTCGCACCGGCGAGACCGGTCTCGCCGCGCTCTGACGCGCCCCTCGGGCGCCCATACAGAACAGGAAATCCTGGCATGAAACGACGTTTCCCGGTCCTGACAGAGGTCAAGCGGGCCCTCGCCGCGGTCGCGGCTGTGGCCGTGGTCGCCACGCTGGCCGCGCCTCCAGCGGCGCTGGCGCAATCAAATACAACGACCAACGCCGTCGCCACCGCACCGGCCGCGGCCGCCACCCCGGCCCCCGCAGCTCCGGCCGCGACGACGCCGAACTACAACGCCAATCCCAACAGCGGCGACACGGCCTGGATGCTGGCCTCGGTGGCGCTGGTGCTGTTGATGACCATTCCCGGCCTGGCGCTGTTCTACGGCGGCATGGTGCGGAAAAAGAACGTCATCGCCACGGTGGCGCAATCCTTCGCCATCACCTGCGTCGTGACCGTAGTCTGGTACGTGTGCAGCTATTCGATCGCCTTCGGCACCAACCCCGATCCAGGCCAGAACCAGTACTGGGGCGGCCTCGGCGACTCGTTTCTGAAGCAGATCACCATGGATAAGCCGTACACCATCGCCGGCTCGACCGTGACCATCCCCGAATACGTCTACATGATGTTCCAGATGACCTTCGCGATCATCACCCCGGCGCTCATCTGCGGGGCCTTCGCGGAGCGCATGAAGTTCTCGGCTTTGCTGCTGTTTATGACCCTGTGGTCGATCTTCGTCTACGCGCCCATCGCTCACTGGGTGTGGGGCGGCGGCTTCCTGGGCGCCAGGGTGGGCGTGCTCGACTTTGCCGGCGGCACCGTGGTGCATATCAACGCCGGGGTCGCGGGGCTCGTCTGCGCCCTGATGCTCGGCAAGCGCAAGGGTCTGGGCCACGACAATATGGCCCCCAACAACCTCGTCTACACCATGATCGGCGCCAGCTTGCTGTGGGTCGGCTGGTTCGGCTTCAACGCCGGCTCCGCGACGACGGCCAACGCCCTGGCGGGCGCGGCCATGGCCAATACCCAGATCGCCACGGCGGTCGCGGCCCTAGCCTGGATGGCCGCCGAGTGGGTCGTTTCCAAGAAGCCGACCATGCTGGGCATGGCCTCGGGCGCGGTCGCCGGACTGGTGGCGGTGACGCCGGCCTCGGGTTTCGTCAACCCGAACGGCGCCTTCTTCATCGGCATCGCCGCCGGCGTCGGCTGCTACCTTGCCGCCGTCTTCCTCAAGCGCATCTTCAAATATGACGACAGCCTGGACGCCTTCGGCGTGCACGGGGTCGGCGGCTTCATCGGCGCGATCCTGACCGGGGTCTTCGCCGACGCGACGATCAATTCCGCCGGCAAGGTCCACAGCGCCCTGACCCAGTTCTACGGCTGCCTCGGCACCATCGTGTGGTCGGGCGTCGTCACCTTCCTGATCCTGATGGTGTGCAAGTACACCGTCGGCCTGCGGGTCAGCGAGGAGGACGAGCAAGAGGGCCTGGACATGGCTCTCCACGGGGAGGCCCTGCACGAGACTTGAGTTCTGAACTGCGCTTAAACCTCGGGGGGCGGCGCCCAGCCGCCCCCCGTTTCCACACCTGAAATCGCCAAGAGGATTTTTGAGACCATGACCACGTCGGCAGAGATTCACGCTCTGATGAAGGAGAAGGAGGTTGAGTACGTCGACCTTCGGTTCACGGACATCCGCGGCAAGCTGCAGCATGTGACCTTTGACATCGCCTTGGCGGACGATGATTTTCTGAACGACGGGACGATGTTCGACGGCTCCTCGATCGCCGGCTGGAAGGCGATCAATGAGTCGGACATGAAGCTGCGGCCGGATCTTTCGACGGCGGCGATCGATCCGTTCTACCAGCAGACGACGCTGACCCTGTTCTGCGATGTGCTCAACCCGGACACCAACGAGCCCTACAACCGCGACCCGCGCGGCGTGGCCAAGAAGGCGCTCACCTATGTGAAGGCCTCCGGGATCGGCGACACGGTGTTCTTCGGCCCCGAGGCCGAGTTCTTCATCTTCGACGACGTCAAGTGGAGCACCGCCCCCAACGACACCCGCTATTCGTTCGATTCGGTCGAGCTGCCGGTCAACAGCGGCAGGTCATACGACGAGGGCAACATGGGCCACCGGCCCGGGCCCAAGGGCGGCTACTTCCCGGTCAACCCGGTCGACTCCGCCCAGGACCTGCGCGGCGAGATGCTGGCGGTGATGCGCGAGCTCGGCATGGAGCCGGAGAAGCACCACCACGAGGTCGCCCCCGCCCAGCATGAGCTCGGCCTCAAGTTCTCCGACCTGCTGACCATGGCCGACCGCCTGCAGCTCTATAAGTACGTCATCCACAACGTCGCCGCCGCCTACGGCAAGACCGCCACCTTCATGGCCAAGCCCTACTTCGGCGACAACGGCTCGGGCATGCACGTCCACCAGTCGATCTGGGCCAAGGGCAAGCCCCTCTTCGCCGGCGACAAATACGCCGGCCTCTCCCAGACCTGCCTCTATTACATCGGCGGGATCATCAAGCACGCCAAGGCCATCAACGCCTTCGCCAACTCCACCACCAACTCCTACAAGCGCCTGGTCCCCGGCTATGAGGCGCCCGTGAAGCTGGCCTATTCGGCCCGCAACCGCTCGGCCTCCATCCGCATCCCCCACGTGGAGAGCCCCAAGGGCAAGCGCATCGAAGTCCGCTTCCCCGATCCCATGGGCAATCCCTACTTCACCTTCGTCGCCCTGCTCATGGCCGGCCTCGACGGCATCGAGAACCGCATCGATCCCGGCCAGCCCATGGACAAGAACCTCTACGACCTGCCGCCGCGCGAGCAGAAGAAGGTGCCCGAGGTCTGCGGCTCCCTGCGCGAGGCCCTCGACGCCCTCGACAAGGACCGCGCCTTCCTCAAGAAGGGCGGCGTCATGGACGACGACTTCATCGACTCCTACATCGAGCTCAAGATGGAAGAGGTCGTGCGTCTGCAACTCCATCCCCACCCGGTGGAATTCGATATGTATTTCAAGTGCTGATAAAAGTATCTTCGGCTTATTATTTCCTAAATAACAACATAAAGGAAATATAAAACAATAATACGTTCGCTATTTATTCTTTGTGCGAGCACAATTGCTGAACTGGATGCTCCAAGACACCGGCTCGCGAGACGAACTTCCTGCTGAGGTTCGCATGCTCACACGGGATGAGATAGATGCGTCGAACGACTTGCCTCGCCGTGGGCTGCGCCGCCGGGATTCTGATCGCCGGCGGCGCAGCCGCCGATCCGCTGTCCCAGCCGAGCATGGGGGCGACGCTTTCGGGCGACTCCAGTCCGTTCAAAGTTCAGGCCAGCCCGATCGGCGACATCTATTTCAGCGGCGTGGTTTCGGGCCTGGGCATGGTCCAGACCGAGCATTCGGACTTCGATCGCTCCAATCTCGCCGACATCTCCAACGGCCAGGTGTTCGTCCAGACCACCTCGGGCCCAATTCGGTTCTTCCTCGACGCCGGCGTCTATTCCCTGCCGACGCTGGGCGCGCCTTACGTTCACGCCACCACCCTGACCGGTCAGACCTACAGCGGCGTGCCGATGGCCTATGTGAAGCTGCAGCCCACGGCCGAGTTCTCGGTCCAGATCGGCAAGCTGCCCACGCTGATCGGCGCGGAAGCCGCCTTCACGTTCCAGAATGTGAACATCGTCCGCGGCCTCCTATGGAACCAGGAGCCAGTGTTCAGCGACGGCGTGCAGGTCAACTACGCCAAGGGGCCACTGACGATTTCGGCCTCGCTCAACGACGGCTTCTATTCCAACCGCTACAACTGGCTCTCGGGCTCGGTCTCCTACACGCTCAGCCCCAAGGACACCTTGGCCGTTTCCGGTGGCGGCGCGCTATCCAAATGTGACCGCTCGACGGCCGCCACGCCGCTGTTTCAGAACAATTCGTGGATCGTCGACCTGATGTGGACCCACACCCAGGGGCCGTGGATGTTCGAACCCTATTTCCAATACACCCACGCCAATTCCGTCTCGGCGGGTGGCGCGCAATACGCCGGCGGCGACACCTACAGTGGCGCCGTGCTGGCCAAATACAGCTTCAACGCCCATTGGAGCCTGGGCGGGCGCGTCGAATATATCGCCAGCAGCAGCACCGGCTGCGCGCTCGAGTCGGAAACCTGCGCGGAGACCAATCTGCTCTACGGCCCCGGCAGCAAGGCGGTGTCCGTCACCCTGACTCCCACCTGGCAAAAGGGTGTGTTCTTCGCCCGCGCCGAAGTCTCCTACGTGGACCTGACCGACGCCACCTCGGGCGCGGCCTTTGGCCAATACGGCACGGCGACCTCACAATGGCGGGGCGCCATCGAAACCGGCGTCGTCTTCTGACGCCGCGCCAGGCTAGGGCTTGAGCCGCGCGGCATCCACCTGGGCCGCGCCGGCTAAAGTCGGCGTGGCGGCGTCGGGGCCCACCGCCAAGCGATAGAGCCCGGGCGCGACGCGCCAGCCGTGGTCGGCCTCATTCCAGTCCGCCAGCAGGCGCGCGGGCGCGGTCAGGGTCACGCGGCGGGTTTCGCCCGGCTTCAGGGCCACCCGCGCCCATCCGATCAGCCGCTCCTGGCGGTGGGAAGGCTCGGCGGTAAGATAGGCCTGGGCTGTTTCGACCCCGGCGCGGGCGCCGGTGTTGGTCACCTCGAAGCTGACCTGGAGCCCGGCGCCGCCGGCGACCTTCAGGCCGCCATAGCGAAAACGCGTATAGGTCAGGCCATAGCCGAACGGAAATTGCGGCTTGGCCGCCATGCGGGCGAACCAGCGGTAGCCGACGTCCGAGCCCTCCGTATAGTCGACGGATATCGGCTTGAAGTCGGGGCCGGTCAGAAGGCCGCTTCCCGTCGGCTGGGCGCCGGGCACGACCGGCCGCGGCAGTTGCGCCTCGTCGGCCGGGAAGGTGACCGGCAGCCGCCCGGACGGATCCGTCTCACCGAACAGCAGTCGGGCGATCGCCTCCCCACCCCGTGAACCCGGATACCAGGCCTCGACCACGGCGCCGACCTGGCTGAGCCAGGGCGTCAGCACCGGTCCGCCGGTTTCGAGCACGACGATTGTGCGGGGGTTGGCGGCGGCGACGGCGGCGATGACGGCGTCCTGGCCGTTCGGCAGGCCGAGCGAGACGTCGGCTCCTTCTGTCGCCCACTGTTCGGCAAAGACGATGGCGACATCCGCGCTTTTGGCCAGGGCCGCGGCGGCGGCTGGGTCGCGGCCTTCGGAGAAGCTTACCTCGCCACCCGCGCGGTCGCGGATCGCCTTCAGGGGCGAGGGGGGATGATAGATGACCCCGCCGGTCCAGAACGGCGCGCCCTTGGGCGCCGGCAGGCGTGCGGAGCCCAGCGGGATCACCTGCGATGACCCGCCGCCCGAGATCACCCCGACATCGGCGTGGCCGCCGATGACCGCAATCCGACCCGAATGCGCCGCCAGGGGCAGCAGGTCGCCGTCGTTTTTGAGCAGCACCAGGGCGCTCGCCGCCACCTGCCCGGCCACCGCCGCGTCGGTCGCCGTATCGAGGCCGCCCGGCGTCAGCGGACGGTCGAACAGGCCTTCGGCGAACATGGCGCGCAGCAGACGATGGGCCATGTCGCGGACCCGCGCCTTGGAGACCTGGCCGCCGGCGACGGCCTCGGCCAGGGTCTGGTCGAACCAGATGTGGCCCCCGGTGAGCTTGTCGATCTCCTTGCCCGATTCCTGGTCGAGGCCGGCATTGGCGGCGCCGACCGAATGGACGGCCCCCCAGTCGGACATCACCCAGCCGGGCCATCCCCAGTCGGTCTTGAGCACACCGTTCAGCAGGCCCGGGTTCTCGCAGGCGTAGACCCCGCCAACGCGGTTGTAGGCGCACATCACCGAGCCCGGCCGGCCGGCGTCGATGGCGATCTCGAAGGCCAGAAGATCGGATTCGCGGAAGGCCGCCTCGCCGATGCGGGCGTCCAGCGCCATGCGACCGGTTTCCTGGTCGTTGAGCGCGAAGTGCTTGACCGTGGAGATCACGCCCTCGCTCTGCACGCCCCGCACGGCCGCCCCGTCCATGACCCCCGCCAGCAGCGGATCCTCGCCCAGATATTCGAAGCTGCGGCCGCCGCGCGGATCGCGCACCAGATTGGCGCCGCCGGCCAGCAGCACATTGAAGCCCTTCGCGCGCGCCTCCCGGGCGATCATCGCGCCGCCGGCGTGGGCCAGATCCGGGCTCCAGGTCGCGGCGATGGCCAGACCCGACGGCAGGGCGACGGCGTCGTCGTCCTTGCGGCCGGCGTTGGCGACGCCCAGGCTGGCGTCGCTCTCGAATAGCGGCGGCACGCCCAGCCGCGGCACGCCGGCGATATAGCCGGCGCCGGTGGGAATGCCCGGCGGCCGCGCCTTCATCATCGCGGGGTCATTGCCGGACACGAGCGAAAGCTCCTCGTCCAGCGTCATCTGATCCAGAAGGAGATCGGCCCGCCGGTCCGGCGTCAGCCCCGGGCTCATCCACGGCCGTTCCGGCGGCGCGGCGCGCGCCGCCCCGACCGCGAGCGCGGCGAGCGCCGCCGCCGTCATCAGCGTCTGTTTCATGTCCGCCCTGGGGTTTTCTCTCGCTCGCCCAGGCCTATCAGGCGCAAAAGCGCCTCGTCTACAGCGTCAGGCCGTCAGCGGCCCCGCCCGGGTCCTGCGCCGCAACCTGGCCGGTCAGTGATTTTCCGTAGACGCGGTAAGTCTTGTAGATGCGCGCGCCGAAGTTCTCGAGGATGTGGCGCATGGGCGCGTTGTCCTCCAGGATCCAGGAATATTCCGCCTCGGTGATGCCGATCTTCACCGCCTCGCGGCGGAAGGCGTCCAGAATCAGGAACGGGGCGAAGGCGCCGCGCGCCTCGCGGGCGAACTTGCGCTTGACCCCCATCAGCGGCACGCGCCCGCGCTTCACGCCCTTCACCTTGAGCCGCCACAACAGCTTGGCCCAGCCGAAAGGGACAAGCTTGCCCTTCAGGTCGAAGATGGCGTCGTTGAGGTTCGGCAACAGCGCGCCAAAGCCCGCCGCCTCGCCGTCGATCTCCACGAACCAGATCAGGCGCGGGTGCAGCAGCAGCTTGAGCGATTCGCCGAGGTGCCGGGTCTCGGCCTCGGTGATCGGCGCGAAGCCCCAGTTGTGCGCCCAGGCGTCGTTCCAGATATCGACCAGGGTGCGGACCTCGCCGTCGAAGTCCTTCATGTTGATCGGACGGATGACTACGCCCGGCGGCGACGGGCGGTTCAGGCGCGCCTGCACCCCCGGGGTGAAGGTCGGCACGCCTGAGATGTACGCATAGACGTCCTTGGCCTTGGCGTAGCCCTGCTCCTCGATGCGGCGGCCGACGTAACGCGGGTCGTGGCCCATCATCACCATCGGCGGGGTGTCGAAGCCGTCGACCAGCAGACCGACCTCCTCGTTGATCGAGAGGTTCATGGGCCCCAGAACCTGGGCCCGGCCCCGGGCGCGCAGCCAGTCCTCGGCGGTCGTCAGCAGGGCCTTGAAGATTTCCGGATCGTCCTCGGCCGAGATCAGGCCGAAGAATCCGGCCGGCGCGTTCGGATCGGTGGTGGCCAGATGGTCGATCTGGGCGCTGATCCGACCGACGTCCCGCCCGTCCTTGACCGCCAGCCAAAACTGCCAGTCGGCGTGCTGGAAGAACGGATTGACCTTGGGCGACAGGGCCTCGCGGCGTTCGAACATCAGGGGGGCGATGAATTTCGGATCGCCTTCGCCCAGGCGCATCGGCACGCGGATGAACCGCTCGAGCTCAGCCTTGGTGGCGACAGGCAGTATTTCGATCGGCATCCCTATCCCTCGGCGTACAGAAGGTAGCTGATGGCCGCGGCGGCGAAGGCGACCGGCGCGCCCCAGGCGGCGGCCCACGGCGGCAGCACGCCCGTCTGGCCGAGTGCGGTCAATATCCCGTCGGCGACCAGATAGAGCAGGCCGCAGCACAGCCCGAGAACCACCGGAATCGTCCGGTTGCTGCGGGCGTGGCCCAGCGCCGTGGGCAAGGCGAACAGCAGCATGATCAGCGGCGCCATGGCCTCGGCCAGGGTGCGATAGAGGCGAGTCTGGAACTCGCTGGGGCTCTGGTTGACCGGCCCCTTGCCGAACAGCGAGCGGTAGGCCGCTTCCGACGTCATCTGATAGGCGCCGGCGAACAGCCGCGCCGCGTCCGCTGGGCGCAGGGTGGTGGGCCAGTCCATCGCGCCCACGGTCATGGTGTCGGCGTGATCCTGATGCAGATCGGTGACGACCGCGTTGGTCAGCTTCCAGCCGCGACCATCCCAGGCCGCGGTCTGGGCGTTGATGCGGCGGACGAGCTGCTGGTTCGCGTCGCGGTCATAGATCGAGACCCCGTGCATCACCTTGCCGGCGGGCGAGGCGGCGCGGACCAGCACGACATCGCCGTCAATGCGGAACCAGCGCGAGGTTGTCTTGGCCACCGGGCCCGGCGCGCTCTCGGCCCACCAGGTGGCCAGCGCCTGTTCCGCCCGGGGCGTCACCTGGTCGGCTACGACCAGATCCAGGGCGGCTACCGCCAGGGCCACCGGCAGGGTGCGCCGGAAGATCTGCAACAGCGACAGGCCGCTGATGCGCATGACCACGAGTTCGCTGTTGCGGGCCAGTTGGCTGAAGGTGAAGAGCGCGCCCGCCAGCACGGCGAACGGCGCCACCTGCTCGAACATGTAAGGCAGCCGCAGGGTCATGTAGCGCACGATCTGAAACACCCCGCCGCGGGCGATGAGGTCGTTGGTGCGCTCCAGCAGGTCGATCAACTGCAACAGGCCGATCAGCGCGGCGGCGGCCGCCGCGGTCCGCAAGGCCATAATCCGGGTGAGATAGGCTGAGATGCCGAGCGCGCCGCGGCTGCGCATCGCCGTGGGCTTCGCCTTGGGGCGGCGCTCGAACAACGGCTCGAGGCGCATGAACAGGCCCGAAAGCGGTGTCTCACCCGGCCGCCGTCGGCTGGACATGAACAACCAGATCCCGAACCCGGCCTGAACCAGGAACAGGCCGCCGATGGCCAGCAATGGATCGACCGCGCCTGAGACGGCGAAGCCCTTGCACAGGGTGACGCCGTGGTGAAACGCCACGAGGATCACCGCGCCGACGATCATGCCGGGCGCGCGACGGCCGCGCTTCACGGCCATGGCCAGCGGCAGAGCCAGCAATGGCAGGAACGGCACGCCAAACGCCCGGGCGAGGCGCGAATAAAGCTCCGCCTGCAGCACCCGCTGGGGAATCAGCGCGTCGGGCCGGCCGATCTCGCCGATCAGCTCCGGCGTGGTCAGTTCGACCTCATTGCCGCCCCGCGGCGCCAGGGTCGACTTGTTGGTGAGTATCTGCTGGTCGTTGAAGTCGGCGAAGCGCAGCAGCCGCTGGCCGTGGACGGTGTCGGTGAGGATCAGCCCGCCGGTAAGGTCGAGGTCGGTGGTCTTGCGGTCGGGCTGCAGGGCCAGCGCGCCCTGTTCGGCGGTGACGATGGTCTCGCCCTGGGGAGAGACGCGGCGGATGAACACGCCTTTCAGCTGCCGGCCGGTGGCGTCGACTTCGTCGGCGGTGATGGTGAAGTCCGGACCGGCGTTGATGAACATCTGCGGGTCGAGTTGGGCGGTCCAGCCGGCCTCGGTGGCCGCGTTGAGCACCGCCCTATAGCCGAAGGCGCTGTAGGGCTGGAGGAACCCGGAGAGCAGCAGGCTGACCGCGCCCAGGACCACGCCCACGAACACCAAGGGCGCGGCGATCCGCTCGAACGAGACGCCGCCGGCCAGGATGGCGTCGAGTTCGGAGTCGTCGCCCAGCCGGGCAATGACGATGAACATGGCCACGCAGAAGGAGGCCGGCAGCGCCAGGCCGAGCTGATAGGGGACCAGATTGGTCACCAAGCCGAACAGGTAGCCCATATGGGCGCCGTTGGCTTCCAGCTGATTGATCAGGTGCAAGGTCTGGTCGAGCAGGAAGGCGACCAGAGTCACGCCCAGCACGCCGAAGGCCGGCATGGCCAGCATGCGCAGCAGATAGCCGTCGAGGATCGATGGCCGCCAGTTGGTCTTGCGCGGAGCCGGGGCGGCGAGCGCCAGGGAGGTCACGTCGTCAGGCGACCCCGCCGGCGCGGCGCTTTTGCGTATCGAGCAGACCCAGGCGGCGGCCGACGTCGGCGAACATCGCCAGGGCGGTGTCGATCTGCTGCGGCGTGTGGGCGGCGCTGGCGCTGGTGCGCAGCAGGCAAACGTCGGTGGGCGTCGCCGGGGGTATGGAAAGATTCACATACAGGCCGGATTCCAGCAGCAGCTTCCAGAACGCCACCGCCGTCTCCTGATTGGGCATGGCCACGGCCACGATCGGATTGGCCTCCGGTCCGGTCTGGAAGCCCATGGCCTGCAGGCCATCGTAGAGATGGCGCGCGTTGCGCATCAGGTTGGCGCGAAGGGCCGGCTCGCTTTGAATCCGCGACAGGGCCTTGAGGGTCGAAGCCACCACGCCCGGCGGCAGGGAGGCGGTGAACATATAGGGCCGGCAGACCAGACGCAGGACGTCGAAGTCCGGGTTGTTCGAAACGCAGAAGCCACCCACGCTGCCCAGACTCTTGGAGAAGGTGCCGACGATGAAATCGACGTCCGCCTCCACGCCGGCGGCTTCAGCCAGGCCCCGCCCCGTCTCGCCCAGAACGCCCATGGAATGGGCTTCGTCGACCAGAAGATAGGCGCCGGTCTCGCGCTTCACCGCCGCGATTTCCTTCAGCGGCGCAGTGTCGCCGAGCATGGAATAGATGCCCTCGACCACGATCAACCGGTCGCCCGGCTGGCCCGCGAGGCGGCGTAGGCGCTTGTAGAGGTCGTCCGGATTATTGTGCCGGAAGCGGATCACCTCGCCGTGGCCGAGCCGCGAGCCGTCATAGATGCTGGCGTGGCTGTCGGCGTCCAACAGCAGATGGTCGCCGCGTCCGACCAGGGCCGACAGCATGGCCAGATTGGCCTGGTAGCCGGTGCTGAACACCATGGCGTGCTGACGGCCGTAGAACTCGGCCAGGGCTTCCTCGAGCCTCACGTGGCCGCCATAGGTGCCGTTGAGCAGGCGTGAGCCGGTCGTGCCAGTGCCCTGGCTGCGCGTCGCCTCGATGGCGTCCTCGATGCACTCGGGATCGAAGGTCAGGCCAAGGTAGTTGTTGGTGCCGAGTAGGATCTTCCGCTGGCCGCTCAGCATCCCTTCGGTGGGCGAAAGAACGGCGTCGAACCGGACATCCAGGCCATGCGAATGCAGAGTGTCATAGACGAGCCGCTGGGCTGCGTGTTTGTCGAGTATTGTCATTAATTAGTCCCGCTGCGCAGGTCGTCGACCGCGTGAATCAGATCGCCAACAGTCTGTATCTGGGCGATCCGATCGAGGGGGATCGAGATATCATAGAAGTCTTCGATCGCCATGACGAAATTCATCACCCCCAGCGAGTCCATGCCGAGGTCTTCGACAATGTCCGTCTGGTCGTTGATTTTGACCGGGTGACCCAGCACCTGTTCGAAGATGGCGGATATGTCCTCGCGAACGACTTTCTCAGGCGGTCCCACCGTATCTTCCACTAACGCCAATTGCCGGATTTGCCGCATTCCGTCGTTTTCACCCCGCCACGCCGGACTCACAGAGTCTGCGCGCACCGTAACAGCTTTGCGGGCGACGCTTCAACCGCGCCCGCTCGCGGACGTCATTCCGCGCTTCGATGCATAGTCTGCGATCATCGGCGACGCGAGACAATCGATACCTGGGCCTCACAGCCACCCCGCCCGCCGATACCAGGCCACGGCGTCGGCGAATCCGGCGTCCAGCGAGAAGCGCGCCGCCGGTCCGCCGGGGGCGACCTCCTCCGGCGCGACCGACCAATCCGCATGGCGCATTTCGCGGGCCTTGCCACGGGTGAAGATCGGCGGTGAGCGACGCAGGGGCGCGGCGAGTTCGGAAGCCGCGGCGGCCGCTGTCAGGGTCCAGGTCGGCAGGGGCGCCAGCTTCGCGGTGCGGCCGACGGCGCGCCAGGCGGCGGCGGCGATCTCGGCCCAGGCGTAACCGGCCGGCCGGTCCCCGCCCACGGCGTAGACTCCGGCGAGGTCGCTCCGCTCGGCGACATCGACGATAGCGTCGGCCACATCGTCCGCGTGGGCCAGCGCCAGGCGCGCCTTCGGCGCGTTCGGGATCGGGGCCAGCGGCGAGCGTAACGCCAGGCGGAAAAGCGGCAGGGTCTCCCGGTCCCCCGGCCCATAGATCACCGGCGGCCGCACGATGACCAGGCGCGCGCCCGCGATCCGCCGCGCCGCCTCTTCCCCAGCCCGCTTGCTGGCGGCGTAGTCGGACAGCTCCGGCGCCCGCGCCGCCAGGCTGGAGACCAGCACCAGGCGTGCGGACACAGCTTCGGCCAGGCGGGCCGCGCCGTCGCGATTGACCTCGAAAAAGTCCGCGCGGTCGCGGGCCTTGATCAGGCCGGCGCAATGGATGATGACGTCCGCCTCATCGGTCAGTCGCCTCAGCGCCGCCGTATCGGCGAGATCGCCGATCACGACCTCGTGGCCTTCGCCGGCGAGCGATTCGGCGTCCGAGCGCCGGCGGGCGAGCGCGCGCACGCGCCAGCCACGCGCCGTCAGGGTTCGGATCACTCGACGGCCGAGAAACCCGGTGGCGCCGGTGAGCGCTGCCTTGGCCAAGGTCAGGCCGTGACGGACTGAGTCGCGTCCTGAAAGGCGCCGGTCAGATAGAGGGCCCGGGCGCGCGAGCGGCTGAGTTTGCCGGATGACGTCTGCGGCAGGCTGTGGGGCGGCGTCAGCACCACCTCCACGTCGAGACCGTGGGCCACGCGCAGGGTAGTGGCGACGGCGGCGCGCAGCTCGGCCCGTCGCTCGGGTTCGCGCGTGCGGCACTGGACGAGGGCGATCACCCTGTCATCGTCGGCGCCAGCCGCCTGGAAGGCCGCCACGTCGCCGCTGCGCAGGGCCTCGATCTGGGTCTCGGCGGTCCACTCCAGATCCTGCGGCCAGACATTGCGACCGTTGACGATGATCAGGTCCTTGGCCCGCCCGGTGATGACGATCTGGCCATCCAGCAAATAGCCGAGGTCGCCGGTGTCCAGCCAGCCGTCGGCCGAGAGGACGCGGCGAGTCTCCTCCGGCGCGCCGAAGTAGGCCTTCATCAGGCTCGGCCCCTCGGCGAAGATGCGTCCCACGTGCCGCTCCGGCAGGGGCGCGCCGTCCTCGCCACGCACTTCCAGGCGGTGGCCCGGGAGGACTTGGCCGCACAGCGCGAACTCGCGCTCGCGCCCGCCGGCTTGCGCCGGTCCGGCGATCTTCGCCTGCTCCAGCCGCTCGAGGTCGGCGGAATCGACGCGCAGGCCCTTGCCGGGCCGCGTGAGGGTGAGGGCCAGGGTGGCCTCGGCCATGCCATAGCTGGCCACGAAGGCGGACGGGTCGAAGCCCGCGGGCGCGAAGGCTTCGGCGAAGGCGCGCAGCGGTCCCGAGCGGATCATATCGCCGCCTACGCCGGCCACCCGCCAGGACGACAGGTCGAACGCATCCAGCGCCAGGGCCCCGGCCCGCCGCGCGGCCAGGTCGTAGCCGAAGGTGGGGGCGTAGGAGATCGTCCCGCCGCGCTGGCTGATCAGATCGAGCCACAGGCCCGGGCGGCGGACGAAGGCGGCGGTGGGCAGCAGGTCGAGGCTGACCTGGAACGCCAGGCCGGTGAGCAGCATGCCGACCAGGCCCATGTCGTGGTACAGCGGCAGCCAGGACACCGCCCGGTCGGCCGCGCCGACGCCGAGGCCGTCCGGCCCGCCGATGGCGCTCACATTGGCGACCAGGGCGCTCTGGGTGACGGCGACGCCCACTGGAAAGCGGGTGCTGCCCGAGGAATACTGCAGATAGCACAACCCGTCCGGATCGACCGCCGGCGCGATCGCCTCGCCCGTCTCCGGCAGATCGTCCAGCGCGCCGGCGGCGATGAGCCCCAGCCCCTCAGCCGCTTCCGCGAACCAGGCGCCCAACTCGGGCGGCGCCAGGGCGGCGCGCACATCGGCCGAGATCAGCATCCGGCGAATATGCTCGACATAGCTGTCCTTGCCGCCGAACGGCGCCGGAAGCGGCGTCGGGGCCGGCACCAGGCCGGCGTATTGGCAGGCGAAGAAGGCTCTCAGGAAATCGCCGGTGGAATCGGCCGCCAGCGCCACGCGGTCGCCGGCTGTGAGGCCCGCCGCGCGCAGGCGCGCGGCCAGCGCCAGCGCCTGTTCGCGCAGCAGGGCGTAGGGTAGCACCTCAGTCAGCTCGCCGCGGGCGGAGTGGATATTGACGCCGGTCGGGCCGAGGGCGGCGAGGTCGAGCGCTGCGCTCAGGGTGTCGAACCCGCCGGGCCGGAGGCTTCGGTCGGGCGCTGTGGGCGTCGGTGTCAAGTGGGGTCGTCCGCTGGAGATTGTTCGCGTAATGATGAGAGCGCCAGGGCATGGCGCGGTGAGCCTGGGCGCGTCAATATCGACATCGCCAAAGGGTCTGATAGTCGATAACGGCGCCACGCGTCGAGCGGGCTTGAGAATGAGGTGGCGATGAACGACGGAGCCGAGAGCCCGGACGATGCCCGTCCAGGCCCGGTCCGCCAAGCGCCCGCGGCGGAGTCTTTGCGCCGGCGGACAGGCAAGACCAACCCCCTCTCACGGCTGTGGCCGCTCCTGTTGCGGCACTGGCCGGACACGGCGCTCGGCCTCCTTTTTCTGCTCCTGTCCGCGGTGGCCTTGCTCGCCCTGACCGCCGGACCGCAGATGGTCATGGCCCAGGTGGTCAAGCCGCATAATCGCATCGCCCTGCAGCAGGTGTTCCTGTCCCTGGGGGCCATGGCCTTGCTGCTGGCGGTCACCACCGGCCTGCGTCTCTATTTCACCTACAAGCTGGGCGAGCGGATCATCGCCGACCTGCGCCAGGACGTGTTCCGCCACATCCTCGGGCTCGACCTTGGCAAGTTCCGCGAACTCAAGACCGGCGAGGTCCTCTCTCGGCTGACCACCGACATGACCATCGTCGAGAGCGCCGTGGGCATCATCCTGCCCGGCGCCCTGCGCAACGCCCTGACCCTCGCCGGGGCCCTGGCCTGGATGGTCGTGCTCAGTCCCAACCTCACCGGGCTTATCCTGGTGCTCATCCCCCTGCTCCTGACCCCGCTGTTCCTGGTCGGTCGCCGCATCCAGCGGCTCTCGGTGCGGGCCCAGGATCGCTTTGCCGAAGCCGTTGGCCACGCCGGCGAGGGGTTGGAAGCCATCGACACCATCCAGGCGTTCGGCCAGGAGGAGCTGGTCTCCGGCCGCTTCGACGCCGCTATCGAGCGCGCCTTCCTGGCCTCGCGCGCCCGCCTGCGTGTCAGCGGGCTGATGTCAGGCCTGATGATCGCCCTGATCCTGGCCGGCATGCTGACCCTGCTCTACGAGTGCGCGCTGGCGGTCATCGTTCACCACACCCTGCAGCCGGGTATGCTGTTCCAGCTTCTCATCCTGGCCTTCGTGGCGGCGGCCAGCGTGCGCGACCTGTCTGAGGTCTGGAGCCAGCTCCAGAGGGCCTCGGGCGCCGCTGAGCGCATCGTCGATATGTTGGAGGCCTCACCGGCCATCGCCGCGCCCCTGCGGCCGACACCCCTGCCCTTCCCGGCGCGCGGCGAGGTCCGCTTCGAGAACGTCAGCTTCACCTATCCCGGGCGCGAAGTGGCCGCCCTCGACCACTTCACCCTCGAAGTCAGGTCGGGCGAGCGGGTGGCCCTGGTCGGGCCGTCCGGCGCGGGCAAGAGCACGGTCTTCCGCCTGCTGCTGCGCTTCTATGATCCCGACGCTGGCGCGGTTTGCATCGACGGCGTCGACGTGCGCGAGGCCGACCCCAGCGCGGTGCGCGAGCGCGTCGCCTTCGTGGCCCAGGACGCGCCGCTCTTCTCCACCTCGGCCGCCGAGAACATCGCCTTCGGACGCCGGGGCGCGGCCGACGCCGACGTCCGTGCGGCGGCCCGCGCGGCCCAGGCCGAGGGCTTCCTCTCCCGCCTGCCGCACGGCTTCGACACCCTCATGGGCGAGCGCGCCAAGCAGCTCTCGGGCGGCCAGCGCCAGCGCATCGCCATCGCTAGAGCCCTGGTGCGCCACGCGCCAATTCTCCTGCTAGACGAGGCCACCAGCGCCCTCGACGCCGAGAGCGAGCGTCTGGTCCAGAGCGCCCTACGCGAAGCCATGGTTGGCCGCACCACCCTGGTCATCGCCCACCGCCTGGCCACGGTGCTGGAGGCCGACCGGATCGTCGTCATGGACGCCGGCAAGGTGGTGGAGATCGGGCGTCACACCGAGCTGATGGTCCGAGGCGGCCTCTACGCCCGCCTGGCGCGGCTACAGTTTGGGGCCGCGGCGGCCTAGGACCTGCTCCGAGAATAAGCACGGCGGCCACGGCCGAGCGTCACCGACGGCATGAATCTATTATTGACTGACTGATCACTCGCCTATATATATCGCCTAAGTCATTTGCAGGCGAGACGCATGGCCAGACCGAGGAGCGACGACAAGCGGAGCGCCATCATGGCGGCGGCGATCCGTGTCATCGCCTCCCAGGGGTTGAGCGCGCCGACGGCGACGATCGCCAAGGAGGCGGGCGTCTCCAACGGGTCGCTGTTCACCTACTTCGAGACCAAGGCCGATTTGCTGAACCAGCTCTACGTCGAACTGAAGACGGAGATGGCCGCGGCGGCCCTGGACGGCCAGCCGACCGAGGGCGACGTCCGTGCACAGACGCTGCATATGTGGTCCCAGTGGATGCGCTGGGCGACGTCTTGCCCCGACAAGCGCCGGACGCTCGCGCATCTCGGCGTGTCGGACGATATCACTCCCGAAAGCCGCCAGACGGGTCACCAGGCGATGGCCGGCGTCGCCAGGTTGCTGGAGCGGAGCCGCGAAAACGGCCCCATGCGCGATGCGCCGCTCAGCTTCGTCGTCGCCCTGATGAGCGCGACGGCGGACGCGACGATCGACTTCATGATCGGCGATCCGGCCAACGCGGACGGGCACGGCCAAGCCGCGTTCGACGCCCTCTGGCGCATGGTCGCCTGATTTTTTGCCCCTTTTATGACTGATTAGACAGACATCTAACTGGAGATAGACGTGCCTAAGACCACCGATCGCAAAGCCTACATCATCACCGGTCCGACCTCCGGCATCGGCCACTTTACGGCCCTGGAACTGGCCAAACACGGCACGGTCGTGCTGGTCGGCCGAGACCCGCGAAAACTCGCTGAGATGCAGACAGACATAGAGCAAAAGGGACAGCACGCGGTTTCGGTCGTGTGCGACCTGTCCGATCCCGCCAGCGTGGCGCGCGCGGCCGCGGAGATCATCGCGCTCGATCTTCCGATCGCCGGCCTGCTTAACAACGCGGGCGTCATGGAGATGCACCCGACGAAGACCGCGCTGGGCTGGGACATGACCTTCGCGACCAACCACCTCGGCCCGTTCGCGCTGACAGAAGCGCTCGTCCCGCATCTTCCCAATGGGACGAACGTCGTCTTCGTGGCCTCTGCCGTGGAAAATCCCGAGCGCCAGCCCGCCAAGGCCGTCGGCTTCCGCGGCGGGCGCTATATTTCGGCGGAAGCCAGCGCGCGCGGCGAGTGGGAGCCCGACGGCTCAAAAATGCCGGGGGCGGACGCCTACGCCACGTCGAAGCAGTGCAATCTCGCCACGGTGATGGTCTTCGCCCGTGAAACGCCACGGCTGCGTTTCAACGCCGTCGAGCCGGGCGTGAACATCACCACCGGCCTTGGGCGGCGCGATGTCGGCGGCTTCGCGGGCGTCCTGATAAAATACGTCATTCCGCCGCTCGTGCCGCTGTTCATGCCCTTCATGAAGTTCCTGAGCACCCCCAAGCGGGCCGGGCGCGTGATCGCCAAAATCATGGTCGACGACTCCGGCCGGACCGGCGTCTACTACGACGAGAGCGGCCATCCGATGCGGGGCTCCGCCCTCGTGCGCGACCCGGCGTTCCAGGATCGCGTCGTCGCCGAGACCCGCGCCTTGCTGTCGACGGTTTCAGCTTAGGCCGCCAAGGCGCGAGCCGATCCCCGATAGATTTCCCAAACAAGGAGCGCCTCATGCCGGCGGATAACCTCAACACCTCAGGCTCCAGGCTCGCGCTCGTCACCGGCGCGTCGTCAGGCATCGGGCGGGCCTTCGCCCGGCGGCTCGGCGCCGACGGCTGCGACCTCGTGGTCGTGGGCCGCCGCCGCGATCGGCTCGAAGAGCTCGTCGCCGCGCTTCCGAACGTCAGGGTTCGTCCCCTGGTCGCCGACCTTGGGACGGACGCCGGCGTGAACGCGGTCGCCGACGTGTGCGCCAGCGAAGATCTCTCCATGCTCGTCAACAACGCCGGCGTCGCCCACTACATGCCGTTCGTCGAGCTGCCCGCCAACAAGGCGCGCGAGCTCCTTCACGTGAAGGTTGTCGCGCCGACGATGCTGGCTCGGGCCGCGGCCCCCGGCATGGTCGCGAGGGGCGAAGGCGTGATCGTCAATGTGTCGGGCATGCTGGCGTTCAGCGGTCCGGCGCCGATCGAAAAGCTGCCGTTGCGCCGGGCTGTCTACACCGGAACTCTGGCCCACATCGTCGCGCTGTCGCAGGCGCTGCACGAGGAGCTAAAATCCCAAGGCGTGCGGGTGCAAGCGCTCTGCCCGGGAGTGGTCGCGACCGAGTTCCACGAACGCCAGGGGCTCGACCTCAGCGCCGTGCCTCGGATGTCGGCGGATGACGTCGTGATCGCCAGCCTGCGAGGCTTGGCCCTCGGCGAGGTCGTGTGCGCGCCCGGCGTGGAAAAATCAGATCTGCTCGATGCGGTGTTCAGAGCCGACCTCGCGGCCTTCGCCGTGCAGGCGCCGCAACTGGCGGCGCGTTACCGCACGCCATAGCGACCGCCACAGTTCTCCAACATTCTCTCGCCGAGGATCGCGGAACGAATGGTCGAAACCGTCCCGACGCGCGCCTCGCCACCGTCGCGGGCGCGGGCCATGGCGTGCCCTACGACGCCCCCCAGGGTTTTCTCACGGCGGTGCGCGGGTTCCTGAGAGGATAGAGGCGCCTACGCCGTCCCCAGCCGCTCGACTAGGCGCGCATTGGCCTGCCCGCGCCACAGCGCGAGGACGACCAGCGCCGCATTGAGAACGGTCAGTTCGAAAAGGAAGAACCACAGCGGCCGGGCCGCCAGCACGGCCAGAAAGGCCCACATCGTGCGGGCGTTGGAGGCCAACAGGCCGCTGGCCTTGACGATCGGCAGGAAGGTCTCCCGGTAGAGCCCTCGCGCAGTCTCGCCCGGCGCGGCGTCCATCGCCCGCTCCGCCGCCGCCTCACCTGGGCTGAGCAGGTTGGAGATCCCCAGATAGAAGCTCGCCAGGGCCGCGCCCGGCCCACCCTCGCCCGCGCCTGTTTGTCGCATCCACGATGCGCCATAGACGAAGTGGCGATAGGCCTTGCGACCCGTCTCATAGGCGTTGGCCTGCAGGAAGTGCGAGGCGGCCGCGACCAATCCCACGGCCCAGGCCACGGGCCCGATCGTCCGCTGGGCCATCACCGCGAAGGCGACATAGATCAGGCCCTGGCTGACGTGGTCGCAGACTCCGTCGACCAATTCGCCGATGGGCGAGGCCCGCCCGGTCCGGCGCGCCAGCTCGCCATCGGCGCCGTCGAGCACGTGCCAGAGGTACTGAAAGCCGAGGCCCACGAAGGCGTTCCACGGCCAGGGCAGGAGGGCGTAGGCGGCGGCCGCCGCGCCCGAAGCGACCACGCTGGCCACGGACACCTGATTCGGCGTCACCGGCGTGGCCGCCAGCGCGCCCGCCAGGGCCCGCGAGACGGGATGGATCAGAAAAATGTTGCTGGCCGCCTCGATCTCTCGCGGACGCCCAGGCGCGGGCCTGTCAGCCGCGTGAAAGGCCATGGGATCGGTTGACATTGACGTTCCCTTGGTCTCCACGGGGCGGCTCGTAGTATGGCAGTCTTGTGACACGGGGCGCCAAACGCTAGCGTGAATCGTCCGGGGACGATCCACGCCTGCGGAAGGTCATCCCAGAAGGGAATAGGAATGGCAAAGATTCGCGCGGCGATTGTCGGGGTCGGCAATTGCGCGAGTTCGTTGGTTCAGGGCGTCTCCTATTACCGGGCGGCCAACGACAACACCGTCGGGCTGATGCACTGGGACCTCGGCGGCTATGAGCCGAGCGACGTCGAGTTCGTGCTCGCCTTCGATATCGACGAACGGAAGGTCGGGATCGACCTGTCCAAGGCGATCTTCGCCAAGCCCAACTGCACCGCCGTGTTCGCCGAAGTGCCCGACAGCGGCGTCAAGGTGCGCATGGGCGCGGTGCTCGACGGCATGGCCGAGCACATGGAGCACATGCCCGCCGACCGCAGCTTCGTGAAGTCGACCGCGCCCGAGCCCAACAAGGCCAAGGTGGTCGAGGCGTTGCGCTCGTCGGGGGCCGAGGTGCTGGTCAACTTCCTGCCCGTGGGGTCAGAGGAAGCGGTTCGCTTCTACATGGAATGCGCGCTCGAGGCCGGCGTCGGCGTCGTCAACTGCATGCCGGTGTTCATCGCCAGCGACCCGGAGTGGGAAGAGCGTTTCAAGTCTCGCGGCATCCCCATCGTCGGCGACGACATCAAGGCTCAGTTCGGGGCCACCATCGTCCACCGCGCCCTGACCAACCTGATGCGCCAGCGCGGCGTACGCATGGACCGCACCTATCAGCTCAACACCGGTGGCAACACCGACTTCCTCAACATGATGGATCGCGGTCGGTTGATGTCGAAGAAGATCTCCAAGACCGAGGCGGTGCAGTCGGTCATGGCCGAGCGTCTGGCCGACGAGAACATCCACGTCGGCCCCAGCGACTATGTGCCGTGGCTCAACGACAACAAGCTGTGCTTCCTCAGGCTCGAAGGGGCCCTGTTCGGCAATGTGCCGATGAACATCGAAGTGCGCTTATCGGTGGAGGATTCGCCCAATTCGGCGGGCGTGGTTATCGACGCCATCCGCTGCTGCAAGGTGGCGATGGACCGCGGCTACGCCGGCGCCCTGATCGGGCCGTCGGCCTTCTTCTGCAAGCACCCGCCGGTGCAGTTCACCGACGACGAGGCCCAGAAGCTCACCGAGGCCTTCATCGGCCCCGAGGTTCAGGTCGCCGCCCAATAGGGCCAGACCCATGCAGGGATTGATCGTCGCGGCCGGCCAGGGCCTCAGGCTCCGCGACGTCGCATCCTCCAAGCCCCTGGCGCCGGTGAACGGCGTCCCGCTGATCGAGCGGGTGATCGACAACGCCCACAACGGCGGCGTCACTGAATTCGTGGTGGTGACCGGCTATGAGGCCGCGCGCGTCGAGGTCTTCCTGGAGCGCCTGGCGGCGCGCAAACACCTCAGCATCGCCACCATCCACAACCCTGACTGGACTCTGGCCAATGGCCTTTCCGTCGCCGCCGCCGAGCCGCTCCTGGCCGAGCGCTTCCTGCTGATGATGGCCGACCATCTGGTCGAACCCACGATCTACGCCGATCTGGCCGCCCGGCCGTTGGCCGCGGACGAGGTGGTGCTGGCGGTGGACCGACGCCTGGGCAACCCTCTGGTCGATCTCGACGACGTCACCCGTGTGCGCACCGACGGCGAGGGCCGCATCCTGGCCATTGCTAAGTTCCTGGAGCCCTACGACGCCTTCGACACCGGGGTGTTTCTCGCCTCTCGCGCCCTGCCGCGCGCCGTCCGCGAGGACGTTAACGCCGGCGGAACGGGCGGCATCTCCGAGGGCATGCGCCGCCTGGCCGCCGCCGGTCTCGCCCACACCTTCGACATCGGCGACCGTTTCTGGCTCGACGTCGACGACCCCACCGCCCACGCCCACGCCGAACGGGCGCGCGCCTGAACTGGGACGCGAGTCCCAGTCGGTTCCGGGCTGGCGCGCCCGCAGTCGTTGGCAAACCTTCGCAACCGGGCCGGTTACCGCTACATACCCCCGAGGGTTATGGCCGGAGGCCGCGATGGCGCACATCCACACCGAGAAGGTGAAGCTGCTCAACCGCCTGCGGCGCATCCGCGGCCAGGTCGAGGCCATTGAACGCGCCGTCGACCAGGACAGCGAGTGCGCCCGCGTCCTGCAGCAGGCCACGGCCTGCCGCGGGGCCATGGACGGCTTCATCGCCGAGGTGATCGAGGATCATATCCGCGAGCACATGGTCGATCCCGCCGCGCCCAAGGACGACCCACGCGTCCAGGCCGCCGAGGAGCTGGTGGCGATCGTCCATTCCTATCTGACGTAAACGCGCGCCCTGACGCTGATCAAAGGCGATCTCCCTATGCCGAATTCATCCTCGACGAAGACCGTTCTGATCATCGGCGCCTCACGCGGCCTCGGCTACGCCATGGCCGAGGAATATCTCAAACACGGCTGGAGCGTGGTCGGGACCGTCCGCGGCGAGAGTCGGACCCAATTGCATGACCTCGCGGCCAGGTCCGAGGGCCGAGTCGAGATCGAAACGATCGACATCAATGTCCCGGACCAGATCGCCGCCCTGCGTGCTCGCGTGGCCGGGAGGACATTCGACCTGCTGTTCGTCAACGCCGGCGTCACCAACAACAATCCGAACGAGATCGTCGCCGAGGTCGCCACGGACGAATTCGTGCGGGTGATGGTGACGAACGCCCTGAGCCCCATGCGCGTGGTGGAAGCCCTGCAGGATCTCGTTCCGCCCACGGGCGTGATCGGCGTGATGTCGTCGGGCCAGGGAAGCGTCACCAACAACACCAACGGGATGCGGGAGGTGTATCGTGGAACCAAGGCGGCCCTGAACACCTTCATGCGCAGCTTCGCGGCCCGTCATGCCGACAGTCCGAGAGCGATGGTGCTGATGGCGCCTGGCTGGGTTCGGACAGATCTCGGCGGCCCGGGCGGACGCCTGTCGATCGAAGACAGCGTTCCCAATCTCGTCAATGTCCTGATGGACGTCCAGGGCAAGGCCGGGCTGCAATACCTCGACTACCTGGGACACACGGTTCCCTGGTGACGTCTATCGGGCGGATGATCGCCGGCGGCCTCCCAAACGCCAAGCTGTGACCGACGACGGACTACGATAGGTGGTCTTCCCTTGAGATCAACGATCTCCAGTTCGCACCGTGCTACATTTTGTAGTTCACCCCAATCCGGAAGAAACGTCCGATCACGCCATCTTCATACAGTGACGGATTATAAGGTGTGAACTCTCCGCCATAGGTTTCCGCATCGAGCGGAGCCTTGGCGTCGAGCACATTGTCCATACTGAAACTGACCGTCAAATTGTGAGTGACTCTATACGACATCACAAGATTGACCGAGGTGAAAGACGCCACCCGGCAATACTGTGAGTTCGATGGACCCACGGTCGCGCCCGCCAGCGCCAGCGCGGCGCCCCATGCTCCGGCGCAAGTGGACTGCGAACCGCCGCCGGAACTTGGGTCGGTGACGCTCATCGAACTGATCCAATAGCCGCTCACCGTCGCGTCGAAGGGACCGTTCTCGAAGCTCAGGCTGGCGCTTATGCGATCGCGCGGGTTGCCGGTGTCGCCGGACACGCCCGAGGGGCCATGCGTGCCCGCCAACTGAAACGTCTCGCCGCTGGGAGAGGTCAGATTGTAGTCGAACAGATGCGTCCATTCGGCATGGGCCGTGAACCGGCTGTCGCCCAGGCTGACGTGATACTGGCTCTGCACATCCAGACCGCTGGTCTCGGTGCTTTGCGCATTCACATAGCCGGCGAAGCAGGCCGAAAGCGGCCCGGCCAGCGGCACGGCCGTTTCGGTCCCGCCCGCGCCGTTGGAAACGCCGGGGATCGCCAGATCCGGACCGCGCACGCAGTTCGCGGCGATGCTGGCGGGCGTGAAATAGGTGGGTAGTTCGGACGCCGAGATGATCTGGTTCTTGATGACGATGTGGTAGTAGTCGACCGTCATGCTCCACGCGGGGATCGGCTCAACCACGGTGCCGACCGTGAACGACGTCGATGTCTCGGGCCTCAGCGGATTGGTCGTTTGCACATACCCCGGTTGGGAGGCGCAGGCCGCAGGCACGGTGCCGGCTGGGAACGGGCCGTTCGGGCCATTCGGGCACAGCACCGGGTCTTGCGCGGAGCCCAAGCCGAAGATCGTCGCCGATTTCCCGTTTTCAGCCGGCGAGGGCGCGCGGAAGCCCTTGGAGAAGGTGCCGCGCAGGGCGAAATAATGCGACGGCCGCCACTTGGCGCCCACCTTGGGGGTCAGCGAATTGCCATAGGTGCTGAACCAGTCGTCGCGAAGACCGCCGTCGATTTCCAGCGAGTGAAACAGATGCGCTTCGAGTTCCGCGAATTCGGCGACGTTGGTCTGATCGCCGATGGCGTAGGTGCTGAAGGGCTGGGTGAGGGCGGCGGTGTTGCCTACCACACCCGCCTCGATCGGGGCAGCCCCGGGATTGTTGAGGTCCTTTTGGATGACGGTGGCGCCGACCGCCATCGAGAGATCGCCACCCGGCAAATCGATCAGTTTGCGGCTGGCGTCCGCCTCCGCATAATACAGCCAATCCGTCGCCGTATAGCCAAATGACGGCGCGATATGATTGAGCTCCGACTGGCTGTTTCCACCCAAAGGATTGAACAGCGGCTGGCCAGAGGCGTTGAACGTGGTCAGATCAGCGTAGAGATTGTCGACATTCAGGTAATTCTCATAGACGACGTGGGTGTCGACCCCGCTCAGACCTAGCGAGCCGGTGACGTTCCAGCCGGCGACGGAGCCGGTGATGTCGAGGGCGACACGATAGGTCTTGCTGTCGATCTTGTTGGTCGGCAACCCAAGCCCAGGAATCAAGCCTTCGAGATAGGAACCCGCCGCCGACCCACTACCGAGATAGTTGGCGGGGAGCGTGAAATTTGGGATGGCGCCGACCCCGGGGACCGCGACGCCTCCGACCGGATTGGAAACATTGCCGCCAAAGGACGGACCCGGATAGGCGTTGGGTCCGAAGAGCACCGACCCGCCGTCGCTTTGCTGCCCCTTGCTGTCGAATATCGACGCCCGGAACTTGGCTTGCCACCCGTCGCCAAAATCCTTGGTGGCCCCGACCAGCACGCTGAGATTGCTCGTCGGCGCCAGCAGGACCTGAGGGATGGTGTAGGCGCACTGCCCGGCCTTCATGGCGACGGCGTTGCAGCCCGTCCCCAGAAAGGTGAGCGCGTTGTTGGCGGGGTTCACGAGATAGGGCGTAACGGTCGCGGCCAGACCGCCATTGACGATCGTGGGCACGCCGGCCCGCAAATCGTTGCCGCCTATCGAGGTGAAGTTGAGGCCGGCCCAGGGCTCGTCGCCGCGCTGGTTCAGGGTGATCGGTTCTTGCGTGCGATATTCCGCGGCGATGAAGACGTTGTAGCCATCCCGAGACAGGTCGCCCTTGCCCGCCGACACGGCGTAGTGCTGGGATTCGCCGCCGCCGTGCTGCGACGTGCCGCCTTCCGCCAGCGCCTCAAACCCGGTGATCTGGGTCTTGAGCTTGATGTTGACCACGCCGGCGATCGCATCCGAGCCATAGATGGACGAGGCGCCGTCCTTGTCGACCTCGACCGACTCAACCGCGCCGATGGGAATGCTCCGCACATCGGTGAACTGGCGCTCGCCATCGTCCGACAGCGGATAGGGCGCCAGGCGATGCCCATCGACCAAGGTCAGGGTCGCGCCCACCGAGAGACCCCGCAAGGCGACACCCGAAGCGCCGCCGGCGAACGCCAGCGAGTTGTTGTTGCTCAAGGTGCCCGCGCCATTGGCGGTGATATTGGTCAGCACCGAAGAAAGCGTGTCGAACCCGGAACCTTGCATCTGAACGGCGGTGATCGCCGTCACCGGGCTGGGCGTCTCGATATCGGTGCGCCGGATCAACGATCCGGTCACGACGATCTCGCTGACCGCCGTGGCGGGGGCGCCGCCCGTGGCCGGTGCGGCCGGCGCGGTCTGCGCGGTCTGCGCCAGGGCGCCGGAGCCGGGAACGGCGATCAGCGCCAGACCGGCGACCATGGTCGAGGCGAGAAGGTGAACTCGGATGTCGGATGGTTGCACGTGACGCCCCCCAAAGATCGCCCGTCTCGCCCTTGGCGGGCTTGTCGACGAGGATCGGTTGCTTCGAGGTGACTGTCCCTCGACTTGGGAAAGTTTGCGGCGGGGGGTGAAATCCGTCAAGTTTCAACGCGAACGCGAATTGAACTTGTCGCGAATGTGCTCATTCTTGCCGCAGTTCGCCGGACACTGAGAAAACTCGCGCGGCCATACAGGACAATTTGCCCCTGCAACTGTCCGCGGCGGGTGGGGCGACAAGTGTAGCCCCCAACTCTGATTGGTCGGCCGTAAGCTGACACCAGGCGCGCTCGGGCAAGCCGACTCCGGGATTCAAGTCAGCCGATTCGCGTAAGCGGTCGCCGTCTTGGCCTTCCCGCCGGAAAGCGGACTTTGGTCCGGGCTATGAGCGCACGACCCGGCCTGCGTTTATGAACCGACTACGCGGCAGGCCCCAGGTCCGTATCGAACCCTGACGCCCATTGGGCGGATGATCTTCGGCGATTGAACGCCGCATTGCGCGGCGCGGACAAAGGATCGCTCGATATGCCTGCAGCTCGATTGCGTCACGGACGGGCGCCCGGCGGGACGCTCGGCGGCATCCTGCGGCGCGCCGGGGTCGATAAGGACAGCGAGATCCTGGTGACCGGGCCGGCCGGCCTCGCCGCCCTGCTGTGGTTTTGCCGACATGACTATCGGCACGTGGGCTTCGTGCGCCGGGGGCCGGCCCCAGCCAACGACAGCGACTGCGTCCTCGTGCCCGAGACCTGCGATGTCGCCGCGCTCGAACGTCTCCTGGACGAGGGGCCGCGCGTGCGCCGCGGCGGCGTGCTGATCGTCATGACCCCCGAACCCGCTTCGCCGGCCAACGACGACCCGGCCCACCGCCTTCTGGAAGACCGCGGCTTTCGCATCGAACGCTGCCTGCACGGCGCCCACCGCGAACTGCATGTCGCGCGGCGCATCGCCGCTTGAGGAGACCATCATGGACACGATCTTCGCGCTGAAGCTTCCCGGCGGCCTCGCCAGCCGCGCCGACGAACTGGGTTCGACCCTGTTCGCCGTTAAACCCTTCGCGGCCGGCGAGCCGGTGATGCGCCTGGAACATGTGATCTGGCGCACGACACCCGGCGTCGCCACCGTCAGCGACGCCCGTGGCCATCATTTCTACGACCCCATCCTGGCCATGGTCGCCGACCGCGTCGACGCCAATTGCCGGCTATCGCTGGAGCTCATGGCCCTCATCGCCCGCCGCGACATCGCCGCCGGCGAGACGATCAGCCACGACTTCCACGCCGCTGCGGCCGAGCAGGCCACCCGCCCGTGCGAAACACAGCCGACACAGGCGCGGGAGGCGTCCGGCCTATCCCTTCACGCCTAGGAGTTGTTGCGAGCGTCGCTATCATGTGATAGCAACGCACATGCCTCAACTTCTGGTCAGGGATGTTCCGCGCGATGTGGTGGACGCCTTGAAACGTCGCGCCGCCGGAAACGGCCACAGCGCCGAAGCCGAGCACCGCGCGATCCTTGAGGAAGCTCTGAAAGCAGGCAGGGAGGGATTTCGCGAACGCGCCGCACGCCTTCGGGGTGAGACCCGCGGCCGGATCGAAGGCGAGTCCGCCGAACTGATCCGCGAAGATCGCGACAACCGGTGAGCGTCGTCGTCGACGCGTCCGTCGCGCTCAAATGGGTTCTGAGCGAGCCGGGCGCCGAGGTCGCCGAGGCCCTGCTCGACGAAGAACTTGTCGCCCCTGCCTTGTGGTTGGTGGAGGCCGCCAACGCCCTCTGGAGACGCTCGCTTCGCGGCGAGATCAGCGCCGAGGAAGCCAGGGAGCGGCTGGGCGAACTCTACAACGCCCCGGTGACGACGACGGCGATCGAGACCGACCTTGCGGCGGCTGCCGACCTGGCGCTGGCGCTGGGTCACCCAGTCTATGACTGCCTCTACCTGGCGCTCGCGATCCGCGAGAGCACCTATGTGATCACCGCCGATCAGCGTTTCGTCGCCGCGGTCGACCGCTCACCGACTCATAAGGGCGCCGTGCGGATGCTAGGCGACTAACCCTTCCGATAATCCACGTCGTCCCAGGTGATCGCGTCCATCGCCTTCCGCCGGGGGCCGAGGTAGCCGAATAGGAAGGCGGCCACCTTGCGCATCTGGATCTCCTCCGAGCCTTCGGTGATGCGATAGCGTCGGTGATGGCGATAGATGTGCTCGAACGGCTTGTGCCGCGAATAGCCGATGCCGCCGTGGACCTGCATGGCCCGGTCGGCCGCCTCGCAGACCAGGCGGTTGGCCCAGTAGTTGCACATGGAGACCTTGTCGGAGATCTGCCGTTCGACCTCCTTGTGCTCCATCCGGTCCATCTCCCAGGCCGTCTTGCGGATCAGCAGGCGCAGCATCTCGCACTGGGTGGCCAGCTCGACCAGCGGCCACTGGATGGCCTGGTTCTCGGCCAGGGCCTTGCCGAACGGCTTGCGCGCCCGGGCGTACTTCACGCTCTCCTCGACACAGAAGACCGCCGCCCCCAGGGATGACGCGGCCTGGCGGATGCGGTTCTGGTGGACGAACGATTGCCCGAGGCCGAGCCCCTTGCCCTCCACGCCCCAAATGGCGTCGTCGCTGACCCACACGTCGGTGAAGCTGACACGAGGGTGATCGGTGGGCATGTTGAAGGTCCACAGATATTCCTCGACCTTCACGCCCGGCGCGTCGGACGGGACCAGGAAGACGGTGATGCCGCCCGCGTCGCCGTCCTCGCCGCTGGTGCGAGCGAAGACCATGACGTGCGTCGCCACGTGCATGCCCGTGGTCCACATCTTCTCGCCGTTGATGCGCCAGCCGGGGACGCCGTCGCGTTCCTCGCGCACGCCCCGCGTCTCCATGTGGGTGGCGTCCGAGCCGTGATGGGGCTCGGTGAGGCCGAAGCCGGAGCGGATCTCACCCTTTTTCAGCGCCTCGCCATAGCGCTCGAACTGTTCGGGCGTGGCGAAGGCCTTGAACATGATGACGAAGGGGTTGTTGCCGACGATCGAGTGTTCGGTCTGCAGGTCGTTGTGCAGGCCCAGGCCCTTGGCGGCCAAGTGCTCGCGGATCACCGCCATGGCCAGGTTGGTGCCGCCCTTGCCGCCCCACTCCACCGGCCAGGCGTAGCGCAGATGCCCGGCGGCGTCGGCGCGGCGGCGCGCCTCGGCGAGCAGGAGCTCCCAGTCGTGGCGCGGCAGGCCCTGGTTGTCCCAGTCGGTACGGGCGTGCTCGCGGCGGTGGTCGAAGAAGCGGATGTTGTCGTTCGTCCGCTCGAGCGGCTTGATCTCCGCCTCGATGAAAGCGTCGAGCTCGGCGAGATAGTCGACGAGATCCTGCGGCAGGGAGAAATCCATGGCGTCCTCCGTTTATCCTTTCCGTTCCTCAAGCGCGGCGCGGTAGCCCCAGTAGGTCGGCTGGTCGACGGCGAGCTTGGCCAGGGTCGTCCGCCACAGGTGATCGGTCAGGCCGGGGGATTCGAGCGTCAACTCGCCCTCGGCGATGCGGCGGGTGAGCTCGGCGTTGAGCGCGGCGAGGTCGCCATCGTGGCCCAGCAGCGTGGCGAGGCGTTCGCGCTCACCGTCGGCCGAACCGTCGAGTAGCTGGCGACGAGTCATTTCCAGCGCATTGGCCGCCACGCGCACGTTGAACGAGACATGGCCGCTGGTCGCCGGGGCCACCGTCTCGCGCAGGAACTTGGCCACCGCCGCCAGGATTTCCTCGGGTCTCGGCTCGTCCTGCATGTCAGGCCGCCATCAGCCGCATGAGATCCATCTCGGTCTCCGACGCGCGCCGCGCGATGACGGCGCGCTCGACATTGGGATCGACGGTGCGGAAAGCGTTGGCCATGCCGGAGCACATCACCCCCCAGCGCAGGGAGCCGAACATCTCCCACCACAGGGCGTGCTCGCGCCGAACGGGCGGGCCGCCGGCGGCCTCGTAGCCGGCCCACAGGTCCTCGCGCAGGCCGAAGCCGCCGACCGGCAGGGCGTCGACCCCGAAGCGCCAGGAGCCGACGCAAATCCAGCCCAGATCCTCCATCGGATCGGCGACATGGGCGATCTCCCAGTCGAGCACGGCGCGCACGCCGTCTGGGCCGACCATCAGATTGCCGTTACGAAAATCGCCATGCACCAGGCGCGGATGCTCGGGCGGCGGCGGGCAGCGGTCGGCCAGCCAGCGGAAGGCCATCTCGAATACCGGCCGTGGCCAGTCCGCGCCGCGGTAGATCTCCAGGTATTGATCCAGATATTCGCGGGGCGCCGAGCGGCGAAGATCCGGGAAGGCCGCCGGGTCCACGGTGTGGATGTGGGCCAGGATCTCGCCGCACTGGCGAGCCAGGGTCTTGCGGGTGTCGGCGAACGCCTCGCCGCGGGCGATACGGCCACCCAGGGTCTCGCCCTCGACGAAACCCATGACGAAGCCATGGCCGAGGCCATCCTCGGGCTCCAGCACCCAGGGCACCGGCGGGACCGGCACGCCCGACGCCGCGGCCGCCTCGATCAGGCGCGCCTCGGTCTCCAGGCCGACAGCGGTGGCGGTGACGCGGAACCCGCCGCCCGGCGCGCGGCGCAGGATGAGCGGGACCTCCGCCCCGTCCTTGACCATGTGGAAACGCCAGATCTCCTGGGTGGCCCCAGCCGAAAGCCGCGCCACGCCGGCCGCGCCCTCGCCGCCCAGGCGATGGCGGACGAGCACATCCAGACGCTGCGCCAGGTCGTTGTCTTCGGCCACCGGACTCCTCCCGCGCCGACTCGTAGACCACCGCCGGGCGCGATGGAACGCTCACGCGACGGCAAGCCGGGCCGGCTCGACCTCGGCCGAACTTGAGCTAAAAGCGCGCCATGACCGTCCAGACGCATCTCGACCGGGCCTATGACGCCAAGACGGCGGCCTACTTCGCCAACGCCCGGCGCGACCTGGTCGACCCCTTGCCCGTGAACCGTGATCTGAGGGTGCTGGAGCTCGGTTGCGGAAACGGCGCCACCGGCGCCCTGGCGCTGCGCGAGGGTAAGTGTGGCGTCTGGGTGGGCATCGAGCGCCACGGCCAGGCGGCGGATGAAGCCGCGGGCGCTCTGACGGGCGTAATCGCCGGCGACGTCGACACTCTGGACATCCCCTACGCCGAAGCGAGCTTCGACCTGCTGGTCATGGGCGAGGTGCTCGAACACCTGCCCGATCCTGAGACGACCCTGATGCGCTTGGCGCGCTTCGTCCGGCCGGGCGGCGAAGTCGTCGCCACCACGCCCAATATAGGTCACTGGCGGATCGTCGCGGGCCTGATCGCGGGCCGATTCGACTATGAGGCCGAGGGGGTCATGGACCGCACCCACCTCAAATGGTTCACGCCGCGCTCCCTAAGGCGCGCCTTCGAGCGGGCCGGGGTTCGGGACGTGCGCGTGCGGCCCTATGGCTGGACGGATCGGAGCGTGACGCTCAGCACCGCCCTGCCCTTCCGCCACCTGCTCTGGCGCCAGATAGAGGCGCGGGGAACGATGGGACCATTCTAGGCGCTCAGTCCATGCGCACCTGAACCGCCCGCGCCGCGTCGAACTCAGCCCACATCGGCGCGCAGTCGACGGCTTCGCCGCTGGCCGCCGCCGCGTCGATGGCCATGACCGTCAGGCCGGCTTCCATCGACTCCCACGGCGTGACCGGGAACTGGGCGCCCTCGTCGAGACTCGCCTTGAGGTCGAGCGCCATGGCCTGGTCGGCGCCGTTATGCAGGTCGGCCGTGCGGGTGGTGAAGTCGATCCGCTCCGGCTTGCCGCGGTCGAGGGCCGGGCGGACCATTAGCTTGTTGCGCACCAGGTCGGCGATCAGCGTCCCCTTCGTCCCGGCCAGGTACCAGCGCCGCTCCTGCAGGGCGACATGGCTGTTGGAATGGAAGGAAAGCGCCAGGCCGCTGTCATAGGCGACGATAGCCACTTGGTGGTCGAAGAGATCCATGTCGGAGTGGAAAGGGTCGTTCGCGCCCGCCCAGCCGGCGTCGCGCAGGGCGTAGGCCGCCTCGCCGTCCGAATAGACGCTCGGCCCCTCCGACCGACCGGGCTGGAAGATGCGCCGGCCCCCGAAGCTCGCTGCGCGCGCCGCCCTGCCGCCGGCGATGCGGCCGAAGATATCGAAGTCGTGGCAGACCTTGTCGAGCATGAACGAGCCGCCGAAATCGGCCCGCCGCCGCCAGTTGCGAGCGAGATAGGCGCCGTGCTCGGGATGTAGATGCTCGGTGGCGTCCATGGAGACGAGGTCGCCGAGTTCGCCAACGTCCACGCGGGCGATCACCTCGCGCACGATCGGCATGGAGCGCATGACCAGGCCGATGAACAGCGGCGGGACGGCCCGTCCCGCCAGGCGCCGAGCGAGTTCCATCGTCTCGGCGCGGGTCCTGACAATCGGCTTCTCGCAGAAGATCGGAAAGCCGGCGGCGAAGGCCGCTTCGAGGTGGGCGAGATGCAGATGATTGGGTGAGCCGATCATCACCAGATCGAACGGTCCGTCGGCCAGAAGCGTCGCCTCATTGGCGTATGTGCGGCCGGGATCGATGCCATGCGCGGCCAGGATCGGCAGGCCCACCGGCGAGGGATCGGCGTAACCGGCCACCTCCAGCGACCAGCCGACTTCGACCATGGCCGCCAGCACATGGGCGACGCGCTGGCCGAGGCCAATGACGGCGATGCGGCGCTGGTTCATGCCCCGCTTGTGGCGCGCGCAACCCGGCGGATCAAGCTCCCTCCCCTTTATGGGGGGGTGGACCAACCAAGGGTCGGGACGGGTGGGGTGGCCGCTCCACCCCACCCGGCGCTCCGCGCCACCTTCCCCATCGAGGGGAAGGAGGGAGTCTCAGACTCCGCATTGCCTCCCCGGCGCCGCGATCATACGGTGAACGGCGATAACAAAGAAACGCCGCGGGAGGACGACGCCGTGAAGTTCACCTGGTTCAATCTGATGCCGTGGCCGTATCTCCCGGACGATTTCCGCGAGACCAACCGCTCGGTGTGGGTCGACATCGACCAGCGGCTATTCGATCCGGCCAAGAGCCACGAAGTCTACAACACCTACATGGACCTGCTGGAGTACGCCGACACCCTGGGTTTCGACGGCGTGGGGGTGAACGAGCACCACCAGAACGGCTATGGCATCATGCCGTCGCCCAACCTCATCGCCGCCGGCCTGGCGCGGCGGACCAAGAATGCGGCCATCGTGGTGCTGGGCAACTCCATCGCCCTCTACAATCCGCCGGTGCGCGTGGCCGAAGAGTTCGCCATGCTGGATTGCATCAGCGGCGGGCGCCTGGTGGCCGGCTTCCCCGTCGGCACCTCAATGGACACCAACTATTGCTATGGCCAGATTCCAGCCCTGACGCGTGAGAAATACGCCGAGGCGCACGACCTGATCATCAAGGCCTGGACGACGCGTGAGCCGTTCGCCTTCAACGGCCGCTACAACAAGCTGCGCCACGTCAACATCTGGCCCCGGCCCATCCAGCAGCCGCATCCGCCGGTGCATATCCCGGGCGGCGGTTCGGTGGAGACCTACGACTTCTGCATCGACAACACCTATTCCTATTCCTACCTCAGCTTCACCGGCTACATCCGCGCCAAGGCCCTGCTGCAGGGCTATTGGGACCGCGTGGTGGCGCGCGACGCGCCCGACGCCTCGCCCTATCGCGCCGGCTTCGCCCAGACGATCTGCGTCGCCGAGACCGACGAGGAGGCCGAGCGGCTCTATTCCAAGCATCTGAATTACTTCTACAACCGCTGCCTGCACGTCTATCCTGGCTTCGCCGACGCGCCGGGCTATCGCACCATCAAGACCATCCAGAGCGGGGCGCTGTCGCAATACGCGCCGCCCAGGGGTTTCGGCGAACTGACCTGGAAAGACCTCACCGAGGGCGGCCATGTGATCGCCGGCTCGCCGGAGACCGTCCGTCAGCGGATGGAAGAGCTGATCAAGGGCCTCAACGTCGGCCACATCTTCTGCCTCATGCATGTGGGCGACATGCCGGCCGACAAGTGCATGTATTCCTCGCGCCTGTTCGCCGAGAAGGTGATGCCCAAACTGCGCGGCGTGCTGCCGCAATGCGAGGGCGATGAGCGCTTCTGGTGCCACCCGCTGGAGAAGCGCGCCACGCCCGGCTCGCTGCCGACGGAGTACGCGCGCACGACGGAGCCCGCGTGATGGCCCTGCAATCCAAGACGATCGCCACGCGCCATGCCGAGGTCCGCTACCTGGAGGGCGGCGCGGGAGAGCCTCTGCTTTATCTCCACGGCGCCGGCGGCATGACCGCCGAGGACCCGATCCTCGCCACCCTCGCGGCGCGCTGGCATGTGTTCGCGCCCTTCCTGCCCGGCTATGGCGAGACTGAGGAGTGCGGCTCGCTGCGCGATATGCTGGACTTCACCCTGCATACCGCCGACGTCGCCGCCGCCCTGGGCCTCAAGGATCCGCTTCTCATCGGCCATTCCATGGGCGGGATGATCGCCGCCGAGATGGCCGCGATTGCGCCGGGCGACGTCTCTCGCCTGGCGCTGATCTGCCCGGCAGGCTTGTGGCTTGACGATCATCCGCTCCCGGACATCTTCACCCTGCTGCCCTATGAGATGCCCGGATATCTGTTCCACGACCCCGAAGCCGGGGCCCGTCTGATGACCGCCGGCCTGAAGATGGACGATCCCGAGTTTCTCAAGACCTATCTGATCCGCAACGCCCGGCAGATGGGCATGGCCGGCAAGATCCTGTTCCCCATTCCCGAGCGCGGCCTGGCGGACCGGCTCTACCGGATTAAGGCGAAGACGGTTGTCGTCTGGGGCGAGAGCGACCGGCTGATCCCGCCCGTCTACGGCCCAGCCTTCGCCGCCGGCATCGCGGGCGCGACTCTGGTCAGCATCCCCGAGGCCGGCCACATGGTCGTCCTCGAAAAGCCCGCCGAGGTCGCCGCCGCCGTGGCGAGGCTCAACTGAACCCTTGAACTGACCGACCTCCTCCCCCTTGATGGGGAAAGAGTTCGAGGGGGCGGGGATGCAGATCACCAGGCGGGGCTGGCTGGGCGCGACGGCGGCGGGCGCGGCGGCGTTCGGCGCCCCGGCCGTGGCGATAGCGGCGCCGGTGCGCCGCGCTGAGATCCCGGCGGCGAAGTTCCGGATTCTCTCGACCGGCCAGACCGACTACGCGCCCGCGCTGGAGGCCCTGGCCGCCTACGCCCGCGACGAGCTCATCGCCATCGGCCTGCCGGGCATGACCCTCAGCGTGACCGACAACGCCGGCTTCACCGCCGTCATCGCCCTTGGCTGGGCCGACCTCGAGACGCGCGAACCGGTGACGCCGGACCACCTCTTCCAGATCGGCTCGATCAGCAAATCCTTCCTGGCCCTGACGGTGCTGTCTCTGGCCGACCAGGGTGCGATCGACATCGACGCGCCGATCGCCCGCTACCTGCCCGGCGCGCCGTGGCCGGACGCCCCGATCACAGCCGCCCAGATCATGAGTCACACCGCGGGTCTGCCCGATGGCGCGGCCATCTTCCCGCGCACGCCGGACGGGCGCCTGTGGACCGGCTTCCAGGCCGGCTCGAGGTTCTCCTACAGCAACACCGGCTTCGACCTCCTGGGCGCGGCGGTAGAGCACGTGACCGGCGAAAGCCACGAGGCGGCGATCCTCAAGCACGTGCGCGCGCCGCTCGGCGTCGCCGACATCGCCGGCCAGATCACCCAGGCCAACCGCCCGCGCTTTCCCAAGGCCTACGTCCCCTGGGACCAGACCCGGGCCGCCGAGATGCCTGGCGCGGCCATGGCCGAGGCCAAGTGGGATCCGGAGGACACGCCCGCCGGATGCATCGCCGCCACCTCGGAGATGATGGCCCGCTATCTGCGCGGCATGATGGCCATCGCCGGCGGCAAGGGCGCGCCGGTGCTCTCCGACGCGATGGCCAGGCGCTTCGCCACGGGGGTGATCGCCTCCGACGCCGATTTCGGCCCCGGCTCCAAATACGCTCTCGGCGTGGCGATCCAGCCCGTGGATGGCGCGCCCTGCCTGCATCACACCGGCGGCATGGTGGCGTTCTCGTCGTCGTTTCACTGCGATCATGTGGCGGGCGTGGCGGCCTTCGCCAGCGTCAACGCCCGGATAGGCGGCTATCGCCCGCGCCAGACCACGGCCTACGCCATTCGCCTGATGCGCGCCGCCCGCGCCAAGGCGCCTCTGCCGCCGCCGCCCGACCCGCTGGCCCCCTCAAAGATCAAGGATCCGGCGCCGCTTTATGGCCGTTACTTCGGCCCGGACGATGAGGAGTTCACAATCTCCCCCGGCGCCGATTTCCCGCAACTCTCGGAAGCGGACGCGTCCGCGCCGCTCTATCTCGCTGACGGCATGATCGCCACGCCCCACTACGACTTCGCCCTCTATAGCCTCGATCCGGTGCGCACTGATGGGGTTGTCACCGGGCTGTGGGCAGGCCCGAGTTTGTGCGGGCGCGACCGCCCACTGCCCCAGCCAGCAGTTCCCGATCGTCTTCGCGCCCTCGCCGGGGTCTATATCAACCGCGACCCCTGGGCGGGCTACGCCGTAGTGTTCGCCCGCGGCGAGACCCTGGTTGTGGAAGGCGGCGGCCCACTCGTGGACCGCGGCGACTGGTGGTCGCTGGAGAAAGACGTCGGCGGCGTAGAGCGCTTCCGCTTCGAGGGCATGCTGAATGGCAGGGCGACCCGGCTCAACGTCTCGGGCGCGGACTTCATCCGGCTGGGCGACTAGTGGTGTGAGGCGCTGGCGGGGCCCACGGTCGCCGACTCCAAGCCGGCCAGAGAGCGCGTGAACACGAAACCGGCGAGCGGACTCAGGACTCCGTCCTTCAAGGCGTAGACGGCGAAGAGCGTGTTCTCACCCTCGCGCCAGCCGACGCCTTCATGGCCTGTGGCGCCGACGAGGTCGCGGCCGGCGAGTTTCAGGGGAAACAGGGCGAAGCCGGAATAGGAGATCGGATGGTCGTCGGAGGCCTCCTTGCCGAAGGCCGGGAAGTCGGGGGTCCAGGTGGGGGGCGAGTCCTGAGCGGCGAGGAAGGCCTTCACCGCCGCCGCCTGGCCCGCCCCTGCAAGCCCGTAGGTGAAACCGGCGCCGTCCGCTCCGCCCTCGCGGGCGCGGTTGTAGGCGAGCGCCACCTTGCGCGCGATATCGCCCGCCGCGGCGCAGACAGCGGCGTCGCCGCAATGGCGCTCGGTCAAGGCGTAGTCGGAGCGGAATGTCAGCGTCACCTGGCACGCCGGGCCGAAGGCGTGGCCGTCGAACGGCCGCAGATTGAACGCGGCCTTGGAGTCCGTGTCGTCGATGGCGTCGTGAACGATGAACAGCGGCTCGCCGGCCACCTTGCCGAAGGTCGCCGAATTGCCCCAGCACTGGTCGCCGTCGCCCAGGTTCCCAGGCGTCGCGACAGTTCGCGGCCGCCAGCCGGGGGCGGCGCGCACGAGGACAAAGACCTGACAGTGCAAGGTCCCCTGGGCGCTCGACAGAAGGTAGAGGTCACTTCCCGCGAGACGTCCGATTCCTAGCGCGCCGTTCATCGGGTCCGCCAGAGACCTGGCCGCCGGCAACCGGGCCAGAGACTTTTCCAGTGGCGTGGCGGGCGGTCGCAACTCGTCCAGTTCGAGGACAGGCGCCAGCGCCTTGTCGCCGTTCTTCCAGGCGCTATCCGGGAGCTTCCGTGCATGGGCCGCCAGCCGGTCGCACGACGTGGCCGCCGCCATCGCGCCGTTGACTACGGCGAGCGCCGCCAGAAAGATTCCGGCGAAACGAGCGTCCATCCCCCGCCTCTCAAATCTGTCGCGTCCTCCCCGCCCAGTAGGGCGCGCGGACCTTGCCGCGTTGGATCTTGCCGGCCGGACTGCGCGGCAGTTCGGCGATAAAATCAAGCGTGCGCGGAACCTTGTAGCCGGCCAGACGCGCCCGCGCGAACCGTAGGATCTCAGCTTCCAGGGCGTCGCTCGGCGCGTAGCCGGGGTGCAGGGTGACGACGACCTTCACCTCCTCGCCCCACTCGGGGTTGGGCACGCCGATGGCGCAGCTGTCCTCCACCGCCGGATGCTTGATGATCTCGTTGTCGATCTCCTGGGGATAGATGTTGACCCCGCCGGAGATGATGCACTCGGCGGTGCGGCCGGTGAGGAAGAGGTAGTCGTCCTCGTCCAGATAGCCGACGTCGCCCAGGGTGAAATAGCCGTCGCGGTGCGCGCCGGCGGTCTTGGTCGGGTCCTTGAAATATTCGAACGGGGCGACGGGCGAGACCTGGAAATAGAGCGTACCCGGGCGGCCGCGCTCAAGGATTTCGCTCCCCTCGTCATCATAGATCCTCAGGGCGTCGGGCGCGGGCAGGCGTCCGACCGTGCCCGGCTTGCGCAGCCACTCCTCGGAATTGACCATGAAACCCGCGCCGCCTTCCGAGCCGGCGTAGTATTCGTGGAGGATCGGCCCCAGCCAGTCGATCATCGCCTTCTTGACGTCCGGCGGGCAGGGCGCGGCGCCGTGGACGACGTAATTGAGGCTGGAGATGTCGTAGCGGGCCTTCACCTCGGCCGGCAGGGCCAGCAGGCGCTGGAACATGATCGGCACCAGATGGCAGCGGGTGACGCGGTGGCGTTCGATGGCGGCCAGCACGCCCTCGCTGTCCCACCTGTCGAGGAAAACGAGCGGATTTCCCTGGGCGAGCGCTGAACGCACGTCGAAGGCCAGGGGCGCGGCGTGATAGGCCGGCCCGGCGCACAGCTGCACGTCGTCGGGCGCCCCCGGTCCGGGCAAGAGCACCGTGCTGGCCGCGCGGCGATAGACGCCCTTGGGCCGGCCCGTGGTGCCCGAGGTGTAGAGCATGGCCCCGCCCATCACCGGATCGGCGATGTCGGAACCGTCCTCGTCGGCCAGAGCTTCGACGTAAGGAACGAACCCTGGCGCATCCGCGCCGATGGAGACGCGCACCTGGAGATGCGGGGAGCGGGCAGCCAGGGCGGCTGAAAAGCGGGTCTCGGTGAAGAGCGCCTTGGCCTCGCAGTCGGCGACGATATAGGCCACCTCCTCAGCCGTCAGATGCCAATTGACCGGGGTGATGCGAAAGCCGCCGCGCAGAGCGGCGCTCAACACCTCGGCGAATTCGGCGCGGTTCGAGCATAGCAGGGCGATCGAATCGCCCGCGCCCAGGCCCTGCCCCCTCAGGAAGCGGACGATGCGATTGGCGTTGCGGTTAATCTCGCCGAAGGTGCGCGTGCCGACCGGGTCGTAGATGGCGATCTCGTCGCCCTTCACATCCGCCCAGACGCTGGCGGTCATGCCGGTGAAGGCGGCGGCGATCAGACGCGACAACAGATCCTGCATCGGCCTCATTAGCCCGCGCGCTCCGCCGAGCGTCAATCGGAAGCCGTCAGAGCGGCATCTGGAAGGTGAACACCGTCTCCTTGGCCGAGGATGTGACCTTGAGCACGCCGCCATGCGCGCGGGAGATCTCAGAGGCGATATAGAGGCCAAGGCCCAGGCCCCGCTGTGTTGGCTGGACCGTTCCGCGTTCGAAGGGCTGGAACAGCCTCTGCCGCGCCGCCGGCGGAATCGGATCGCCATTGTTGTGGACCGAGAGTTCGAAACTGTCCGCGCGCGTCGCCGCCCGTACCAAGACTGGGGTGTCCGCCGCGCCGTGGGTCATGGCGTTGGCGACGAGGTTCGACAGGAGTTGAGCGAGGCGGCGGGGGTCGCAACGCACCGGCCGGTCCAGGGCGAAATGCGTTTCGACGATCCGGCCGGGATGGCTGGCGCGCAGTTCGTCAATGACCTGTTCGAAGACAGGCGCCAGAGGATCGGACCGCAGCGTCAAATCGAGGCCGGCGCCCAGTCTGCCGCGGGCGAAGTCGAGCACATCATCGATCAGGCCCGCCATCCGCCAGACGCTCGCCTGGATTTGCCCGACGATGAAGCCCGCCTTGTCATCGAGGTCGCCTTTGAGCAACAGCCGAGAGCCGGCGTCGATGGCGGCCACCGGGTTGCGCAGGTCGTGGCCGAGCACGGCGATGAACTGTTCACGTAGCTCCGCCGTCCGGCGTTCATCCGTCAGGCTGGCGGCGGAGGAGGCTAGGCGCTCGTGGGCGTCGAGGTGGAACGCGATCAGCTCGGCGAACAGCTTGAACATGGCGACCGTCTCGGGCGTGCTCACCTTGGCCGGCTTCGGGTCGATGGCGCACAGCGTGCCGAAAAAGCGTCCGTCGGGCAGCACGATCGGCACGGAGATGTAGCTCTGAAAGCCGTAGAGGGCCGGGATCGGGTGATCGGCGAACGCCTCATCCTTAGTCACATGGTCGATGACCAAGGCCTCTCCGCTCAGGCGGACGTGGCTGCAGAACGTCGTCTCGATCTTCAGTTCACCGCCAGGCTGCAACCCGAAATCGATGGTGTCGCGCACCCCACAAGCCACCCACCGATCGTCGCTGACGCGCGCGACGGCGGCGAAACCCATGCCGGTGGTGCGGCAAACCACCTCGAGGATCGTCGGCACAGCGGGGATGCGTTGGATGGCGTCCACATCCGCCGCCATCGGGTCGAGCGCGACCCCGGGATTGCTATCCACGGTCAGCCTCCACCCACCCATGATTTCTGTCTATCGAACGCCGGACGCATGCGAAAGGCGTCGCGGCGGCCGCCCGCCGCTAGACCTCCAGCGGGCGGGGCGAGAAGTCGGGCGTCCGGGGCCCCGAGGACGGATAGTGTTCGGCCAGCGCCGCCCCGCAGATCTCGACCGCCTCGATGATCCCCGCCGTTGGGTCGGCTCCATTTCTCATGGCGCCCGCGATGGCGCCTGCCGCGCGCGTCCAGGGTGACTCGCCGCATTCCCTGTGGATGCCGGCATGGGCGAGAATCTGCACTTGGCGATCCTGCAGAGCCACGAAGATTAGCACGCCGGTCTCGCTGCCGACGGCGCGCGCGCCGATGGCGGCGAACTGGTGATGGGCCGCCTTGGCCACACGGTGTTGCTTCAGGGAGCGTGGCGTCAAGCGCCGGCGTACGGCGGGAATGTGAACGATGACCAGAACGACGAGGAACAGGACGATTTGCGCGATAGCGTAGACCGCGACGACGAAGCCGAGCGCGAGGCCGAGCCCGCCGCCTTCGCCGTTCAGCCACTGATCCTGCGCCAGGTCGAGCAGCGGGCCGATGGCGATCGCGAGCACGATCGGCGGCAGGGCAAGCGCCACGGCCGCCGCCCAGGCGAGCGGGATCTCGCGGTATTTCGACACTTCTTCGGCCAGCACCACCAGGATCTCGCCGCTGGTGCGCTCCTCGCATTTGGCCACCGCCGCGGTGATCCGGTCCTCTTCGAGCGCGGTCAGCATGTCACCACCCCCCGGAGGCGCCGCCGCCACCGCCCCCTCCGCCGCCGCCGCTGAAGCCGCCGCCGCCAAACCCTCCGCCACCGAAGTCACCGCCCCCGCCCCAGCCGCCGCCGCGTCCGCCGCCGAGGAACATCAGCGGCAGCAGCATGCCCATGCCGCCGCCGAAACCACCGCGACGGAAGATGTTGAAGATGATGAAGACGAAGAAGATCAGCGGGATGATCGCGCCCATCGGGTTGCCGCGGCGCGTGGTCGCCTGATCGGCCTGCGCCGCCTGTTCGGCCTGCGCCGCCTTGGCCTCGGCGGTCGAGGGATCGGCGCCGAGCTGAGCGATAAGGGCGTCGGTTCCCGCAACGATCCCGCCCGACATGTCGCCTGCGCGGAACTTCGGCAGCACCGCCTCGCGCAGAATGACGCCGGAGAGCGCATCGGTGAGGATGCCCTCGAGGCCGTAGCCGACCTCGATGCGCACCTTGTGTTCGGCGGGCACGATGATGAAGATGGCGCCGTTGTTGGTCCCCTTCTGGCCGATCCCCCAGGCGCGCAGCAGCCCGACGCCATAGTCGGCGATGTCCGCGCCATTGAGGCTTGGCACGGTCACCACCACCAGCTGCCGGCTGGTCGATTGTTCCAGCGCGGCGAGCTTGGTGGTGAGGTCAGCCTGGACCTGCGGCGTCAGCACATGGGCGTCGTCCACCACCCGGCCGGTGAGGGCCGGATACTGAGTCGCCGCGAAAGCCGGCGCGCAGAAGAAGGCGAAGAAGAGCGCGAGGACCGGCGCCAGCAGTCCCGCGGACCGGATCATTGGGCGGCCGAATTGGTCGCCGGCGGCGCCGAGCCCGGAGCCGCGCCTTGCGGCAGGGAGTTGTCGAAGCTCACCGTCGGGGCCGATTGGGCGGCCGCCGTGGCGGTGAACAAGGCCATGGGCTTGTGGTTGTGATAGAAAGTCGCCGCCCAGATCGAGGTCGGGAGCACCTGCAAGGTGGTGTTGTAGTCCTGCACGGCGGCGTTGTAGTCGCGCCGCGCCACCGCGATGCGGTTTTCGGTGCCTTCGAGCTGGTCCTGCAGGGCCAGGAAGTTCTGGTTGGACTTCAGGTCGGGATACTTTTCCTGGATCATCATCAGGCGGCCGAGCACGCCGGAGAGCTGGTTCTGGGCCTGGGCGTAGCGGTCGAACGACGCCTGATCGGTGAGGGTCGAGGCGTCGACCTTGACCTGGGTGGCGCTGGCCCGCGCCTGGGTCACCTCGACCAGCACACGTTGCTCCTGGGCGGCGTAGCCCTTCACGGTCGCGACCAGGTTGGGAATGAGGTCGGAGCGGCGCTGGTAGTCGTTCTGGACGTCGGCCCATGCCGTTTGCGCGGCGACTTGTTTGCGCGGAATGTCGTTGACGCCGCAGCCGGCCAGGGTGACGGCCGAAAGGGCGATCAGGGCAAGCTGCGCGAAGCGTCGGACTTTCGTGGCCAATGGGCCCTCCCTCGGCGCCCAAGCGGCGCATGGCGAGGAATCTAGGCGCGCCAGCGGCCTGACGCTAGGGGATGCGCTTACGTGGCCACGAGATCCGGCTCGCCGGCTTCGCCGCCGAGGTCGTCGAAGGAGCCGTGGGCAGAGGCGTAGAGGGTGGCGTAGAGCCCCCGGCGCCGCATAAGGGCCTCATGCGGTCCCTGCTCGATGATGCGGCCGGCGCGCAGCACGACAATGTCGTCGGCGTCGCGGACCGTGGCCAGGCGGTGGGCGATGACCAGGCAGGTGCGTCCTGCGAACAGGACCCTGAGCGCCCGCTGGATCGCCTGTTCGGTGAAGCTGTCGATATTGGCCGTGGCCTCGTCGAGGATGAGGATGCGCGGGTCGGCCACCAGAGCGCGGGCGAAGGAGATGAGCTGCCGCTGGCCCACCGAGAGGTTGCGACCGCGCTGACCTAATTGGGTGTCGTAGCCGTCGGGCAGGCGCATGATGAAGTCGTGCGCCGAGACGGCGCTGGCGGCGGCGATCACATCCTCACGCGTCGCGCCGGCGGTATTGTAGCGGATGTTGTCGTCGATCGTGCCGGAGAACAGAAACGGCTCCTGCAGCACCATGCCGACGAATTTGCCGAGCGAATCCAGGGTGACGTCGCGCACATCCAGTCCGCCCACGCGCACCGCGCCTTCGTCCACGTCGTAGAAGCGGTGGACGAGCGAAGCGATCGAGGTCTTGCCCGATCCCGTGGGTCCGACCAGCGCCACCACCTTGCGCGGGGCGACCGTCAGCGAGATGTCGCGCAGCACCGGGCGACCCGGCGCATAGCCGAAAGTCACGTGATCGAGCTCAATGGTCGCCTCGGCGCCCGTGAGCGCGCGGGCGCCGGGCCGGTCGGAGATGGTCACCGGCACGTCCAGGACCTCGAAGATCCGGTGGCCGGCGGCCATGGCCCGCTGCATCACGGTGTACTGCATCGACAGCAGCCGCACCGGTTCGAAGAAGCGCTGCACCGACAGGATGAAGGTCACCAGCACGCCCACCGCCACGCCACCGCCCAGGGCCTCGTCGCCGCCCACGACGATGATGAAAGCCAGGGCGATCCCGGTCAGGATATCCACGGTCGGGGTCATGATTTGGGCCAACCAGGCCGACGCCACCGCGGCGTCGAAGTTCTCGCGCGCCTTTTCCTCATAGAGTTCGAAGTTCAAGGCCTCGCGTCGCGACTCCTGCACTGTGCGCACGCCGTTGATGTTTTCCGCCAACGCGCCGTTGGCGATCGACGAGGCGTCGCGCGCCCGCCGGAACGTCGCCTTGGAGAACGGCAGCCAGATTGCGCGCACCATGATCAGCGCGGGGATGGTCGAGAGCGTCAGCAGGCCCAGCCGCCAGTCCATCCACAGCAGGACGCCGGCGTAGCCGAACAGGGTGGTGAAATCGCCGAGCGCGCCGGTGGAGCTTTCGAGGAACTCCTGCAGGGCGTTCACATCGCCCTGGAGACGCGACATGATTCGCCCGACGTGGGTCTTGTCCATGAAGGTCAGGGCAACGTCCTGGAAGTGAGCGAACATGGCCCGGCGGACGTCGAAGATCACCCGCTGGGCGAGCCGCGAGGTCATCCACTGATCGCAGAAGCCGGCGACGGCGCTGAGCAGCACGAGGCCGACGAAGATGGCCATGCGCCCCGCCATCGCCCGGACGTCGTGCGCGATCGCGGCGTTGATGAAGGCGCCAATGGTGAGCGGAATGGCGACGGCGCTCAGGGACGACAGCAACACCGCCGACTGGGCCCCGATCAGCAGCATCCGGTGCGGCCGCACGAAGCCGAAGAACCGGCGGATGATCCGGGTTTCGAACGCCATGAAGATTTCCTCGGCGTCGGCGGTTCCGAGGTTGGCGTTTCGGCGCGGTGGATCGGCGGCGAAGTCGGTCATGACGTCTCCGCTCCCGCCAGCTTGCGCCGGATGCGGGCGTCGGCGATCGACAGACCCTGCTCGGCCCGGGTCTGCAGGGCGAAGAGGTCGGCGTACTCGCCACCCAGTTCGATGAGGTCGGCGTGGGTTCCCCGCTCGACGATCCGGCCCTCCTCCAGCACCAGGATCTCGTCCGCGTGCATGAGGGAGGAGAGACGGTGAGCGATGATGATCGTCGCCTTGGCCGCCGTGGCTTCGGCCAGCGCGTCGCGCACCTTCTTCTCGGTCACGGCGTCGATGGCGGCAGTGGAATCGTCGAAGATCATCACGCCGGGGCCGGGCGTCACGCCGCGGGCGATGGACATTCGCTGACGCTGGCCGCCGCTCAATGACACGCCCCGCTCGCCGACCCGGGTCGAATAGGCGGCCGGCAGGGAGGCCACATAGTCGTGGATCTGGGCGGTGCGGGCGGCGCCCTCGATGCGCGCCTCCTCCGCCCATGGATCGGCATAGGCGATGTTGTTGGTCACGGTGGAGTCGAACAGGAACGCTTCCTGCTGCACCAGACCGACGCAGCGGCGCAGGGAGGCGAGGGTGACGCCGTGCACATCCTGGCCGTCGATGGCGATCCGCCCGCCGGTGACGTCGTAGAAGCGCGGGACGAGATTGGCGATCGTCGACTTGCCCGAGCCCGGCGGGCCTACGATGCCGAGCGTCTTGCCGGGCCCCACCTCGAAGGAGATGTCGTGCAGCACCGGCTTGCCGGGGTCGTAGGCGAAGTCGACATGCTCGAACCGGAGCGCGCCGGCGGTGACCACGAGGTCGGTCGCGCCCGGCGCATCGGCGATGTCGGGCTTCAGGTCGAGGATCTCGAACAAGCGGCCGCCTGACGACGTCGCCCGGGCCGCGGCGGCGAAGATCATGGCGATCTGCCGGATCGGCGACTGCAGCAGGGTCATGTAGGCCAGGAACTCGGTCAGTCGCCCGGCGGTCATGCCTCCCGCGGCGACCCGGTGGCCGCCGACCCACAGCAGCACGCCCATGGAGGCGTAGAAGCTGAGCGTCATCACCGACACGGCGCGGAACCGCAGCACGATGCGGCGGTAGGAATAGGCCAGGGCGGCGTTGGCGGCCTGGTCGAACTTGGCCATCTCGAAACGCTTGGCGGCGAAGGCGCGCACCACGCGGATGCCCTGGAGGTTTTCCTCCATGGTCAAGGTCAGGACGCTCATCAGGCGCTGCACCTGCAGCCAGGTCACGCGCAGCCGGAACCCCATGCGCGCCAGCACGACGCCGGCGACGGGGGTGAAGGCCAGGCCGATGGCCGCCATCACCGGATCGACGACGATCATCCGCCAGGCGGTCACGCCGAGCAGGAGGACCAGCGTCAGCGCCGTCATCATGCCGTTCTGAATGAAGGACCGGGCGCCTTCCAGATCGAGCATGCCGCGAGTGATCAGATCGCCCGAATGGATCTTGTCGTGGAAGCCGAACGACAGCCGCTGGAGTTGCTGGAAGAAGTCGAGGCGATAGCGATAGGCGACCCGCTGGCTCACCCATTCGGACTGGTAGTTGGCGGCCATGGTGAAGACGCCGCGCACCGCGAGCACGCCCACGACCAGAAGCGCGGTGATCAAAAGCTCTTGGCGCACGAGCGCGCCGTGCGCGGGCGCGAGCCGACGCGCGAGGTCCACCGCCTTGCCCAGCAGGGCCGGCAGGGCGAGGCTGGCCACCGCCGATCCGAGCGAGGCGACGATCGCCAGCGCCACGCGCCCCGGCGCCTCGCATACGGCCGTCGCCATGATGCGCTGGACCACGCGCGGCATGGCCTTGACGTCGACGACGCCGAAGTCAGCCGCGGGCGGGGCGCGCGACGGCGCGCCCGAGAGATCGGTCACCGGATGAGTCCCGTCAAAGGATGGAATCTGGATTGTGAACACCGATAACCGCCCTGGCTAGGGCTCTCGCGCCACAGTCACTGCGCTACGCGCCTTGCGCCCGCGCGCGCGGTTGGCTATGGTCGTGTTCCTGGTATGTTCCCATGGAGGCCGCCATGAGCGACGAACTGGTTCTCTACACCCATCCCCAATCGCGCGGACGCATCGCCCGCTGGATGATGGAGGAGGTGGGCGCGCCCTACCGCACCGAAATCCTCGAATACGGCGGCTCGATGAAGGCGCCGGCCTATCTGGCGATCAATCCCATGGGCAAGGTGCCGGCCATCCGCCACGGCGACACGGTGGTGACCGAGGGCGCCGCCATCTGCGCCTACATGGCCGACGCCTTTCCCAACGCGAATCTCGCGCCGCCGCACGGCGACAAGGCCCGCGGTCCCTATTATCGTTGGCTGTTCTTCGGCGCGGGGCCGGTGGAAATGTCGATGATGACCAAGCTGATGGGGTTCGACACCACGGGTAAGGAACTGCAGGTCGGCTTCGGCAGCGCCGGGCATGTCATGGACGCGCTCGAAGCCGCCGTGAGCCGCTCGCCCTATCTGGCCGGCGACCAGTTCACCGCCGCCGACGTCTATCTGGGCTCGCACATCGGCTGGGGTCTGCAGTGGGGTTCGATGGAAAAGCGCCCGGCCTTCGAGCGCTATTATGAGCGGATCAGTACGCGCCCCGCCGCGGTGCGCGCCAAGGAGATCGACGACGCCCTGGTTCCCGCCCCGGCCCCGGCCGCCTAGGTTTTGACCGCGGCGGGTATTGTTCGGGTCGAGGGTCTCACCAAGACCTACGCCTCGGGACTGAAGGCGCTGAAGGAGGTCGACCTCACCATCCGTGAGGGCGAGATCTTCGCTCTCCTAGGCCCCAATGGCGCGGGCAAGACGACCCTGATCAATATCGTCTGCGGCATTGTGCGGCCAAGCGGCGGGCGTGTGACCGTGGCCGGCCACGACATCATCCGCGATTGGCGCGCCACCCGCTCGGCGATCGGCCTGGTGCCGCAGGAGCTGTCGACCGACGCCTTCGAGACGGTGTGGGCGACGGTCAGTTTCAGCCGCGGCCTGTTCGGGAAGCCGCGCAATCCGGCCTATCTGGAAAAAGTGCTGCGCGACCTCTCGCTCTGGGACCGCAAGGACTCGACGATCATGTCGCTTTCCGGCGGCATGAAGCGGCGGGTGATGATCGCCAAGGCCCTGTCGCATGAGCCGACCGTGCTCTTCCTCGACGAGCCGACGGCCGGCGTCGACGTGGAGCTGCGCCGCGACATGTGGGAGATGGTGCGCGAACTGCGCGCCGGCGGCGTGACCATCATCCTCACCACCCACTACATCGAGGAGGCTGAGGAGATGGCCGACCGGGTGGGGGTGATCAACAACGGCGAGCTCATCCTGGTGGAAGAGAAGACCGCCCTGATGAAGAAACTTGGCCGCAAGCAACTCTCTCTGCATCTGCAGGCGCCGCTCAGCGCCCTGCCGGAAAGCCTCGCCGACTGGCCGCTGACGCTGGCGGACGGCGGCACCACCCTCATCTACGATTTCGACATCAAGGCCGAGACCACCGGCATCGCCGCCCTCATGCGCCGCCTGGGCGAAGCCGGGGTCGACTTCGCCGACCTCGACACACGCGAAAGCTCGCTCGAAGATATCTTCGTGAGCTTGGTCAGCCGAGACGGGAGCGACCGATGAACCTCCATGCCGTCCGGGCGATCTACGGCTTCGAGATGTCGCGCTGGTTCCGGACCGTGACCCAGTCCGTGCTCTCACCGGTGATCTCCACCTCGCTCTATTTCGTGGTCTTTGGCTCGGCCATTGGCTCGCGCATGAAGGCCGTGGACGGGGTGAGCTACGCCGCCTTCATCGTTCCGGGCCTCACCATGCTCTCCCTGCTGACCGAGAGCATCGGCAACGCCAGCTTCGGCATCCACATGCCCAAATGGGCCGGCACGATCTATGAACTGCTGTCCGCGCCGGTGTCGTGGCTGGAGACGGTGATCGCCTATGTCGGAGCGGCGGCGACCAAATCGATCCTGCTCGGCCTGATCATCCTCCTCACCGCGCGCCTGTTCGTGCCCTTCCACATCGAACACCCCCTGATGATGGTGACCTTCCTGGTGCTGACGGCGGTGACCTTCAGCCTGTTCGGCTTCATCATCGGCATCTGGGCCGATGGCTGGGAGCGGCTGCAGATCGTGCCGACCCTCATCATCACGCCCCTGACCTTCCTGGGCGGGAGCTTCTACTCCATCTCGATGCTGCCGCCGCTATGGCGCAAGGTGACCCTGTTCAATCCGGTGGTCTATCTGGTCAGCGGCTTCCGCTGGAGCTTCTATGGCATCTCGGACGTGGGCGTGGGCCTCAGCCTTTCCATGACCGCCGCGTTCATGGCCCTGTGCCTTGGAATTGTCTGGTGGGTGTTCAAGACAGGCTACAAGCTCAAGACCTGAGGGAGGCCCAGATGCTGTCCAGACGCGCAGCAATCGTCGCCGGCGGGGCCTTCGCCGTCTGGCCCGCGCTTGCCCAGACCGCCCGGCCGCGCGTGACTCTGACCACGGCGCTGGGCGCGATCGACCTGGAGCTGGCCACCGACAAGGCGCCGATCACGGCCAACAACTTTCTCGCCTATGTCGACAAGAAGCGTCTCGACGGCTCCAACTTCTACCGCGCCATGAAGCTGGCCGCCGATCCCCTGAGCGGCCTGATCCAGGGCGGCCTGCAGGGCGACCCCACCAAGGTCTTCCCAACCATCGCCCATGAGCCGACCACCAAGACCGGGCTCCTGCACAAGGACGGGGTGATTTCCCTGGCCCGCTTCGCCCCCGGCACGGCCACCTGCGACTTCTTCATCTGTGTCGGCGACCAACCCTTCCTCGACGCCGACCCCAGCCAGAGCGGCGACAACCAGGGCTTCGCCGCCTTCGGCCACGTGGTCTCCGGCATGGAAGTGGTGAAGAAGATCCTGCTCGCGTCGGTCTCACCCACCGCCGGCGAGGGCGTGATGAAGGGCCAAATGCTCGATCCCCAGATCGCCATCCTCGCGGCGCGCAGGAGCGCAGGCTAGTCCACGATCGCGCTGTAGACGATGCTCTTGAGCTGGCCGCGGAAGTTGAACGCGCCGGACGGCATCAGCTGGGTCATGAAGACGACCGTCAAGTCTTCCTTCGGATCGACCCAGAAGATCGTCGAGGCCGCCCCACCCCAATAGTAGTCGCCTTCGCCAAGGCCGCCGTTCCTGACGCCATCGACTGTGGTGGCGAAGCCGAGGCCGAAACCGACCCCCTCATTGGCGGTCTCGGAAAAGCCGCCGATGGCCATCTCGGTGAGGTCCTTGCCGCCTTTGAGGTGGTTGCGATGCATGAGCTCGATGGTGCGCGGCCCCAGCACGCGCGCGCCGTCCAGTTCGCCGCCCCGGCGCAGCATTTCGCAGAAGCGCAGATAGTCTTCCGTCGTGCCGACGAGGCCGCCGCCGCCAGAAAAGAAGCTTGGCTCCGAGCGGTAGTCGCTGGTCTGCGGATCGTCGAGGAGTTGGAGCGATTTGTCGGGGGCCCGGCGATAGTTGGCGCAGAAGCGGTCAAGCTTGTCGTCCGGCACGGCGAAGCCGGTGTCCGTCATGCCGAGCGGCCCGAAGATGGTCTCCTGCAGGTATTTATCGAACCGCACGCCGCTGATCTTCTCGACCAGGGCGCCGCAGACGTCCGTCGACAGGGAGTACATCCACCGCTCGCCCGGCTGATAGAGCAGCGGAACCTTGGCGAGCTTGTCCATGAACTCCGCCAGGGTCTCGCCCTTGCCACGGCGGACGCCGAGCGCGGCGTAGACCTCATCCACCGCCAAGCCGCTGTCGGGCGCGCCCAGCGCCACCAGGGCCGCGCCGTAGGTGAGACCGCCAGTATGGCAGAGCATATCGCGCATGGAGAGGGGCCGGATCTGGTCCTCCGTGACCATCTCCGCGCCGCGGCCGGACTTCCATACCCTCTGGTCCCTCCAGGCTGGAAAGAAGCGACTGACCGGATCGTTGAGCTGGAAGTATCCACGCTCATAGAGGCTCATCAGCGCCACCGAGGTGATCGGCTTGCTCATCGAATAGATGCGGAAGATTGCGTCGTCGCGCATGGCCTTGTCGCGCGCGAGGTCCATGGAGCCCAGAGAGCGGAAATAGGCCAGATGGCCGTGGCGGGCGATAGCGACCTGGCAGCCGGCGATCTTGCCGGGCCGCACATAGCTGCGCTCCAGGTGCTCGGTGATCCGCTCGAGACGGGCCATGGAGAGACCGGTTTTCTTCGGGGCCAACTCCATGGCGCGCCTCGCTATTTCCCCGCCGGGCCCGGCGTGGCGATATCCCAGATCGCCTTCCAGGACCCGTCGGACTGCGGCTTGTAGACCGTGACGAAGGTTCCCGTGGTGGTCGCCGCCGCCTTGGTCGCGGGGTCGGTGGCCGTCAGGGTGAAGGCGCCGCGCGACACCGCCAGGTCGCCGCTGGCCGCCACATCGACCTTGTCGCTGTTGAAGGTGAGCGAAAAGCCCGGATCGTCCATGTCCTTCTGCGTTCCGGCCCGGATAGCCTCGACGCCGGTGACCGGCGCCTCGCCCGGCATCATCACCACCGCCTCCTGGGCGTAGTGGGCCGCGACCTTGCCTGGATCGCCACTCTTCCAGTCGGCGTTCCAATTGACCTCGCCGGTGCGGATGGAGTCGACCGCGTGCGCCGCGTCGAACGCAGGCTTATCCGGCCCTCGCGAACAGGCGGCGGCGAACGAGACGGCCATGAGCAGGGCCAGGAGGGCGGCGGCTTTCATGATCGGCCTTCTTGCGTGGGCGATGGGCGGAACCTTTGACGCCCGCGCCCGGTGCGTCAAGGCGGCCGTCTCTCGCACGCAGCCGTGACCGCCGGGGAATCGACAGGTTCGAAACTTTCGCGTATGGGCGCGTTTTTGCACGTCTGTTGCGCCTGCAGCCGGCTTATGGCTGTCGAGAGGAAGATTTTGCCCGGATACCCGTCTCCGCAGGGCCTCTATGACCCCCGCCACGAGCATGACTCGTGCGGCGTCGGATTCGTGGTCAATATCAAAGGCAGAAAATCGCACGAGGTCGTCACCGCCGGCCTCGAGATCCTGGTCAACCTCGACCACCGCGGCGCCGTGGGCGCCGACCCGCTCGTGGGCGACGGCGCCGGCTTGCTGATCCAGATTCCCGACCCCCTGTTCCGGCAGTGGGCGACCGAAAACCGGCTCGATCTGCCCGCGCCCGGCAACTATGCGGTGGCTATGTGTTTCCTCCCGCGGGGCGAGGAAGCGCGCGAGCTCGCCATCGGCCAGTTCGAGCATTTCATCCGTATCGAGGGCCAGAGGCTGGTCGGCTGGCGCGAGGTGCCGATCGATACGCGCGGCCTCGGCGAGGCGGTGCTGCGCCAACAACCGATCATCCGCCAGGCGATCGTGGCCCGCGGGGCCTCCACGCCCGACCAGGACGCCTTCGAGCGCAAGATCCTGGTGATCCGCAAGCAGACCCAGAACCCGCTCGAGGCCTTGGCCAAGCGCTATGACGCACCCGAGCTGACCGACTTCTACATGCCGTCGTTCTCCAGCCGGACGATCGTCTACAAGGGGTTGCTGCTCGCCGGTCAGGTCGGCTCTTTCTACGAAGACCTGACCAATCCGCTCACGGAATCGGCCCTGGCGCTAGTCCACCAGCGCTTCTCGACCAACACCTTTCCATCCTGGCGTCTCGCCCACCCTTATCGCTTCATCGCCCACAATGGCGAGATCAACACCGTGCGCGGCAACGCCAACTGGATGAACGCCCGCCGCCGGACGCTGGAGTCCGAACTTCTCGGCCCCGACCTCGACAAGATGTGGCCGCTGCTGAAGCCGGACGACTCCGACACCGCCAAGCTCGACAACGCGCTGGAGCTGCTCCTGGCCGGCGGCTATTCGCTGGCTCACGCGATGATGATGCTGATCCCCGAGGCCTGGGCCGGCAACGCGTCGATGTCGGCGGAGCGTAAGGCGTTCTACGAATATCACGCCGCCCTGATGGAGCCGTGGGACGGGCCGGCCGCCATCGCCTTCACCGACGGCCGGCGTGTCGGCGCGACGCTCGACCGCAACGGCCTGCGCCCGGCCCGCTTCGTCATCACCGACCAGGACCATGTGATCATGGCCTCGGAGGTGGGCGTTCTCAGCGTTCCCGAAGAGCGCATCGTCCGCAAATGGCGCCTGCAGCCCGGCAAGATGCTGCTGATCGACATGGACGAAGGGCGGATCATCGAGGACGAGGAGATCAAGGACAGCCTCGCCCGCGCCAAGCCCTACGCCGAGTGGCTGAACAACACCCAGTTCAAGCTCGAAGACCTGCCGGAGCCGCCGCATTGGGAGCCGGCGCGCGCCAAGGCCGACGACGACCTGCTCGATCGCCAGCAGGCCTTTGGCTACACCCAGGAAGACATCGCCTTCTTCCTTGAGCCCATGGCCGCGAGCGGCGACGATCCGGTCGGCTCGATGGGCACGGACACGCCCCTGGCGGTGCTGTCTGACCGGCCGCGCCTGCTCTACGACTATTTCAAGCAGAACTTCGCCCAGGTGACCAACCCGCCGATCGATCCGATCCGCGAAGAGCTGGTCATGAGCCTGGTGTCGATGATCGGACCCCGGCCCAATCTGCTCGGCCGCCAAGCCGGCACCCACAAGCGTCTGGAAGTCTCCCAGCCGGTGCTGACCAACGCGGACCTGGAAAAGGTCCGCGCCATCGCCGACCTGCTCGATGGCGCCTTCCGCACCGTGACTCTCGACATCACCTGGCCGGCCGAAGAGGGCGAAGCCGGCCTCGAACGCGCGCTCGAACGCCTGTGCGCCGAAGCCACCGACAAGGTGCTGGCCGATTACAACATCCTCATTCTCTCTGACCGCGCCGTCTCGGCCGATCGGATCCCCATTCCCGCGGCCCTGGCGGTCTCGGCCGTGCACCACCGCCTGATCCGGCAAGGCCTGCGCATGCAGACGGGCCTGGTCATCGAGACCGGCGAGGCGCGCGAGGTGCACCACTTCTGCGTCCTGGCCGGCTATGGCGCCGAGGGGATCAACCCCTACCTCGCCTTCGAGACCCTGGACCGCCTGCATCGGGGCGACCCACCCGCCCAGGCCAAGGCGACCCAGAACTACGTCAAGGCGGTCGGCAAGGGGATCCTGAAGGTGATGTCCAAGATGGGCATCTCCACCTATCAGTCCTATTGCGGCGCCCAGATCTTCGACGCGGTCGGCCTGTCGACCGATTTCGTCGAACGCTACTTCACCGACACGATCAGCTTCGTCGAGGGCGTCGGCCTGGTGGAGATCGCCCGCGAGACGGCGCGCCGCCATCGCGACGCCTTCGGCGACGCACCGATCTATCGGACCATGCTCGACGTGGGCGGCGTCTACGCCTTCCGGCTGCGCGGCGAGGCGCACGCCTGGACGCCGGAGTCCGTGGCCAGTCTGCAGCACGCTGTGCGCGGAAATATTCCCGATGAGTATGCCGCCTTCTCGCGCGCCATCGACCAGGAGAACGAGCGCAGCCTCACCCTGCGCGGCCTGATGCGCTTCCGTTGGGCGGACGAGCCCATCCCGTTGGACGAGGTCGAACCGGCCAGCCAGATCGTCAAGCGCTTCTCCACCGGGGCGATGAGCTTCGGCTCGATCTCGCGCGAGGCGCACACGACCCTGGCCATCGCCATGAACCGCATTGGCGGACGCTCCAACACCGGCGAGGGCGGCGAGGAGGCGGACCGCTATGTGCCGCTGGCCAACGGCGATTCCATGCGCTCGGCCATCAAGCAGGTGGCTTCGGGCCGCTTCGGCGTCACCGCCGAATATCTGGTCAACGCCGACGACATCCAGATCAAGATGGCTCAGGGCGCCAAGCCCGGCGAGGGCGGTCAGCTGCCCGGCCACAAGGTCGACAAGGCCATCGCCGCCGTGCGCCATTCGACCCCGGGCGTGGGCTTGATCTCGCCGCCGCCGCACCACGACATCTATTCGATCGAGGATCTGAAGCAGCTCATCCACGATCTGAAGAACGTCAATCCGGCCGCTCGCATCTCGGTGAAGCTGGTCTCGGAGATCGGCGTCGGCACGGTCGCGGCGGGCGTCGCCAAATGCCGCGCCGACCACCTGACCATATCCGGCTACGAGGGGGGCACCGGCGCCAGCCCCCTCACCTCCCTGACTCACGCCGGCTCACCGTGGGAGATCGGCCTCGCCGAGACGCAACAGACCTTGCTGCTCAATGGCCTGCGCGATCGGATCGCCGTCCAGGCCGATGGCGGCCTGCGCAACGGGCGCGACGTGGCCGTGGCCGCCCTGCTGGGGGCCGACGAATTCGGCTTCGCCACCGCGCCACTGATCGCCGCCGGCTGCGTGATGATGCGCAAGTGTCACCTCAACACCTGCCCGGTGGGCGTGGCGACGCAGGACCCGGTGCTGCGCGCCCGGTTCACCGGCCAGCCGGAACATGTGGTCAACTACTTCTTCTTCGTGGCCGAAGAGCTGCGCGCCATCATGGCCCAGCTGGGCTTCCGCACCGTCCAAGAGATGATCGGCCAGGTCGGACGGCTCGATATGCGCGGCGCGGTCGACCACTGGAAGGCCCGCCACATCGACCTGACCCGCGTGCTCTACGCCGCGCCGCCGTCGGGCGACACCGACCTGTGGAACAGCGCCCGCCAGGACCATGGTCTCGACAAGGCGCTCGACCGCCAGATCATCGACGCCGTCGCCCCGGCGCTGGAGGGCGGCGCGCCGGCGCGCGTGGAGCTGCCGATCCGCAACCTGCACCGCTCGGTGGGGGCCATGCTCTCCGGAGACGTGGCGCGGCGTCACGGCCACGCCGGCCTGCCCGACGGCCAGATCACCGCCATCCTTACCGGCACGGCCGGCCAGAGCTTCGGAGCCTTCCTAGCCCGCGGCGTGACGCTGGAGCTGACCGGCGACGCCAACGACTATGTCGGCAAGGGCCTTTCCGGCGGACGCATCGTCGTGCGCTCTCCCCGGGAAGCCAGGCGCGATCCCACCGCCAACATTATCGTCGGCAACACCGTGCTCTACGGCGCGATCTCCGGAGAGGCCTATTTCGAGGGCGTGGCCGGCGAACGTTTCGCCGTGCGCAACTCCGGCGCGGTGGCGGTCGTCGAGGGCGTCGGCGATCACGGCTGCGAATATATGACCGGCGGCGTGGTCGCCGTGCTGGGCCAGACCGGACGCAATTTCGCGGCCGGCATGTCCGGCGGGATCGCCTATGTCTGGGACCCGGCGGGCCGCTTCGCCGAACGGGTCAATCCGGCGATGATCGAGCTCTCGGCCGTGGAAGCGGGCCGTGGCGAAGAGGGCCTGCCCCGGGCCGATGCGCCGAGTGTCGCCGATTCCGGCATGGGCGATCCGTTGAACCACGACGCGGCGCGGCTGCGCATCCTCATTGAACGCCACCATGGCCACACGGGCAGCGCGCGCGCCGCCGCCCTGCTGGCCGACTGGCCAACGACCCTCACTCAGTTCGTCAAGGTGACGCCCAAGGACTATCGGCGCGCACTCACCGAACTGGCGGCCGAGCGCGCCGCCGCCGCCCTTCAGGCCGCGGAATAGCGTCATGGGCAAGCCGACCGGATTCCTGGAAATCGAGCGTCGCGACCGCGCCTACGAGGGTCGCGCCGCGCGCCTAAAGACGTGGCGTGAGTTCGTCCGCCCCCTGCCGGTCCGCGAGGTCGAGCAGCAAGCAGCCCGCTGCATGAGCTGCGGCATCCCGTTCTGTCACACCGGCTGCCCGGTGAATAATCTGATCCCGGACTGGAACGACCTGGTCTGGCGTGACGATTGGCGGAACGCCCTCGCCACCCTTCATTCCACGAACAATTTTCCGGAATTCACCGGCCGAGTGTGTCCGGCGCCGTGCGAGGCGGCCTGCACTCTCAACATCGACGACAATCCGGTGACCATAAAGACCATCGAGTGCCAGATCGTCGACCGTGGCTGGGAAGAAGGGTGGATCACGCCGCAGCCGGCGGAGAAATCCACCGGACGGCGCGTGGCCGTGATCGGCTCGGGGCCGGCGGGCCTCGCCTGCGCGCAGCAACTCGCTCGCGCCGGCCACGCCGTGACGGTGTTCGAGAAAAGCGACCGCATCGGCGGCCTGCTCCGCTACGGCATTCCCGACTTCAAGATGGAAAAGCGCCTGATCGACCGGCGCATGGCCCAGATGGAGGCCGAGGGTGTCCGCTTCTGGACCGGCGTGCACGTGGGCGCCGATCACGCCTTCGCCGAACTGACCGAAGCCTTCGAGGCCATCGTCCTGACCGGCGGGGCCGAGCTGCCGCGCGATCTGGCGCTGCCCGAGCACGGCCTCACCGGCGTCCACTTCGCCATGGATTTCCTCACCCAGCAGAACAAGCGCGTCGCCGGCGACGCAGAAGCGAAGGCGGCCCCCGATGGCGCCATCAGCGCCGCGGGCAAGCATGTGGTGGTGATCGGCGGCGGCGACACCGGCTCGGACTGCATCGGCACCTCCAACCGCCAGGGCGCGGCGTCGGTCACCCAGCTCGAGATCCTGCCCGAGCCTCCAGCCCGTGAGAACAAGGCCCTGACCTGGCCTAACTGGCCGCTCAAGCTCAGGACCTCCTCGTCGCAGGAGGAAGGCTGCGAGCGCGACTTCGCGGTCGCCACCAAGCGCGCCATCGGCGCCGACGGCCGGATCGAGGCCCTGGAATGCGTGCGCCTGGAATGGACCGCCGGCGCCGACGGCCGCATGGCCATGACCGAGGTCGCCGGCAGCGAGTTCATGCTCAAGGCCGACCTGGTCCTCTTGGCCATGGGTTTCCTGGGCCCAAGGCGCGATTGCGTGCTGGCCGACAGCGGCGTGGCGCTCGACGCGCGCGGCAATGTGGCGGCGGACGCCAACCACTACCGCACCAGCCTTCCCAAGGTGTTCGCCGCCGGCGACATGCGCCGCGGCCAGTCGCTGGTGGTCTGGGCCATCCGCGAGGGTCGCCAGTGCGCCCGCGCGGTCGACGAATTTCTGATGGGAGCCAGCGACCTTCCGAGATAGGGTCCGCCCGCTCTTAAGCGGGAGGGGCGGCTCAAAATTCTCATGACGGTCAGCGTCTTCGACCTCTTCAAGCCCGGCGTCGGACCCTCCAGCTCCCACACCATGGGTCCCATGGTCGCCGCCGGCCGCTTCGTGCAGCGCCTCACCGACAAAGGCCTTGCCGCGCGAGCCACGCGCATCGAGACCGTGCTCTACGGCTCGCTGGCGCTCACCGGCCGCGGCCACGCCACCGACCGGGCGGTGATCCTGGGCCTCGCCGGCTTCGCGCCGGCGACGCTCGATCCCGACGAGGGCGAGGCGGCGCTGGTCCGGATCCGCGCCGAACAGGCGTTGCCGCTGGGAGGCGGCGCTCGGTCCATCCCCTTCGACGAGGTCCGAGACATCCTCTGGGCCGTGGCCGAGCGCGCGCCGGAGCACCCCAACGCCCTGGCCTTCCGCGCCTTCGACGCCGAGGGCGTGAAGCTGGCCGAACGGACCTATTTCTCGATCGGCGGCGGTTTCGTGCGCGACGAGGAGGAGTTGGCGCGCAATGCGCCGGACGACAGCGGACCCCGGCCGCCCCACCCGTTCGGATCCGGCGCGGAGTTGCTCGCCGAGGCCAAGGCGGCGGACCTGACTATCGCCCAGCTGATGTTCGCCAATGAATGCGCGCTGAAGCCGGAGGCGGAGGTCATCGCCGGCCTTGAGGCCATCCACACCGCCATGGACGCCTGCATCGAGCGCGGCATGCGCCAGGAGGGCAATCTGCCTGGCGGCCTCGAGGTCAAGCGCCGCGCGCACAAGCTCAAGACCGTCATCCTGGCGCGCATGGAGCGGCAGATCACCGATCCCCTGGCGGCGATGGACTGGGTCAATCTGTGGGCTCTGTCGGTCAATGAGGAGAACGCCTCGGGCGGCCGCGTGGTCACCGCGCCCACCAACGGCGCGGCCGGGATCATTCCGGCGGTGATGCGCTATCACGACCGCTTCCACACCGGCACGGCTCAAACGCGCCGGACCTTCCTGCTCACCGCGGCGGCCGTCGGGGCGCTCTACAAGCAGAACGCCTCGATCAGCGGGGCGGAGGTCGGTTGTCAGGGCGAGGTGGGCGTCGCCTGCTCCATGGCCGCCGCCGGTCTGGCCGCTGCGCTCGGCGGCTCCAACGCCCAGATCGAGAATGCGGCCGAGATCGGCATGGAGCACAATCTGGGCCTCACCTGCGATCCCATCGGCGGCCTGGTGCAGATCCCATGCATCGAGCGCAACGCCATGGGGGCCATCAAGGCCATCGACGCGGCGCGCCTGGCCCTGCTCGGCGACGGCGAGCATTCGGTGAGCCTCGACAAGGTCATCGCCACCATGAAGCGCACCGGCGCCGACATGAGCGAGATCTACAAGGAAACCTCGCTCGGCGGCCTGGCGGTGAACGTGGTGGAGTGTTGAGGCGTCAGGTCTTGCGCGGCTTTCCACCTCTCCGCAGATCCCGCAGGATCTCGTGCGCCGCATTGTGTCCCGGAGCGCCGGTGACGCCGCCGCCGGGGTGGGTTCCGGATCCGCACATATAGAGACCGGCGACCGGCGAGCGGTAGTCGCCGTAGCCCAGCGCCGGCCGGGCGGCATACAACTGATCGAGGCTGAGCGAGCCGTGGAAGATGTCGCCGCCGGTGAGCGCCAGCTTCCGCTCCAGGTCGAGCGGCGAGAGGATCATCCGGCCGAGCACCGCGCCCTTGAAGTTGGGCGCATAGGCGGTGACCGTATCGATGATCAAGTCGGCGGCCCCCTCGCGGTGGTCGTCCCAGCTCGAGCCATCCGGCAAAGTCGGCGCGAACTGCTGGCAGAACAGGCTGGCCACATGCGCGCCCGGCGGCGCCAGGGAGTCGTCGAGCACGCTCGGGATGTGCATCTCCACCGACGGACGGCGGGCCCAGCCGTGCTGGCGCGCGTCCATATAGGCCTGGTCGAGGTAGGCGAGCGACGGGGCGATGATGATGCTGGCGCCGTGCTGTTCGGCGACGCCGTCGCTCGGCTTGCAGGTGAAGCTGGGCAGCTCCGATAGCGCGACGTTCATGCGGAAGGTTCCGGACGCGCAGCGCCAGGCGTCCATCCGTAGGCGGAACGATTCCGGCAGATGCTCCGCTGCCACCAGAGATCCGAACAACAGCTTGGGATTGAGGTTGGAGACGACCGCGCGGGCGGAGAGATCGCTCCCGTCATCCAGGACCACGCCGTGGGCCCGGCCACCGGCGATGGCGACCTCCTTCACCGGCGAAGAGGTCGAGATCTCGACGCCCGCCTCCTCGCACGCGGCGCGCATGGCCTGGGTGATCGCGCCCATGCCGCCGATGGCGTGGCCCCAGGCGCCCTTGACCCCGTTCACCTCGCCAAAGACGTGATGCAGCAGCACATAGGCCGAACCCGGCGTATAGGGACTGGCGTAGTTGCCGATCACCGCGTCGAAGCCCATCAGGCCCTTGAGCACGTCGGTCTCGAACCAAGCGTCGAGCATATCACCGGCGCTCTTGCCGAAGAGATCGAGGAGCAGGGCCTGGCCGTCCAGGCCGAGCCCCCGCACCTTGGCGGCGAGGCCCAGCGCGCTCATCAGGTCGCGCGCGCCGCCCGCCGGGTTGACCGGCGTCTTCAGCAGCAGCGACCGCAGCAGGTCGACGGCGCCGTCGAGGTGAGCGTGGAAGGCCGGCAGGCGTTCGGCGTCCTTCGCCGACCACTTGGCCACCTCCGCCCGCGTGCGCGCGGCGTCGCGATCGAGGATGAGGTAGCGGCCATCGTCGGTCGGCGCGAAATAGCTGAGCGGCCGGATCACCACCTTCAGGCCATGGCGCGCCAACTGCATGTCGGCGATGACCTTGGGGTTCAGCAGGCTCACCGAATAGCTGGCGACGGAATTGCGGAAGCCGGGATGGAACTCCTCGGTGATCGCCGCCCCGCCGACGATCTCGCGCCGCTCCAGAACGCGCACCCTGTAGCCGCCGCGGGCCAGATAGAAGGCGCAGGTGAGGCCGTTGTGTCCCCCGCCGACGATCAGGGCGTCATAGGCCACGTCAGGCGGCCTCCAGCGCCGCCAGGTCGGCGACATAGCGGTCGACATATTGTCGCGCGCCCGGCTCCATCAGCGAGAACGGCCCGGGCGCGTAGAAGCGCGACAGCACCCCCGCCTGGTTGCGCTCGATGATGCGCTTGTCGGCCAGGCTGGTGACCTCCCACAGCCAGGTGAGCGCGCCCACATCATAGTCCAGGCCCTCGCGCGCATCGCAGTCGACCAGCCACAACACCTCCATCTCGGTCTCGAGCACGCCGCGCGGGACGAAGCGGTAGACCACGCCGTGGTCGGCGTAGGCCAGGAAGGCGGAGAGATAGCCGAGCTCGGCGAAGACGCAGGCGCCGTCCGCGGCCGGCGCCATCAGGGGCGCGATCAGGGCGCCGTCGCGACTGCCGGTCAGGGCGTCGCTAGCCAGCGTCGAACGCATCACCCGCACCACTTCGCGGCCGTCATGCACGGCCCCCCAGGCCTCGTGGTCGGCGACGCCGGCGCCGTCTGCGTTCGATTCCGCGGCGCTGCGCACGCGCCGGGCCTTGGGTCGGGCCAGGGTGTGCAGGACCGAGAACTCCGGATGGGCCGGACCGCAGTGGTAGCACTCGTGATAGTTCTCCAGCGCCAGCTTCCAGTTGGCGGCGACGGAGTAGGTCCGGCGGGCGGCGATCCGGGCCCTCCCCCAGCCGTAATGGTCGGTCATGGCGGCCAGCGCCGGCGCGGCGTCATCCAGCGACGGCGGCGCGTCGCTGAAGCTGACGAAGATCAGGCCGCCGACGATCGCCAGCGGCAACTGTTTGAGTCCGTGCGCCGCCCGCTCGAAGCCGTCCGGCATTTCCCGCGCCGCGCGCAGGCGGCCATCCAGATGATAGGTCCAGGCGTGGTAGGGGCAGGTGAACAGGGCCGATTGGCCGCTCGCTTCGACACACACCCGCGAGCCCCGATGGCGGCAGACATTGGCCAGGGCCCGCACGGCGCCGTCGTCACCTCGGACGACGATGGCCGATTCGCGGCCGAAGCCGCCGGTGATCCAGTCGCCCGGCCGCGGAATCTCGCTCTCGTGACCAAGACAGGTCCAGCCCCCGAGGAGCAAATCCATATCGCGGGCGAAGATGTCGTCGCGAACGTAGAAACCTTGCGGCAGGGCGTGGCCCTCGGCCCGCGTCGCGATCAGGGCCTCAATGGACTGTGCGCCGTCAGCGAATGGGTGCGCCATGGGCGCAAGCGATGGCTTATCGGACCGGCCCGCGCAAGCGGCCAGCCACCGACCTATTTCAGGCCGGGAATGAGCTTGCCGACACGCCGGCTATAGTCGTCGTAGGCGCTGGCGCCGAGCTCTCGACGCAGGAATCCTTCCTCGATCCCGGCCGTCATCGAAAAGCCAACGGCCAGCAGGCAGGCGCCGATCAATGCGAGCGGCGTCGCCCCGATCAGGGCCGTCATGAACCCCGAAAAGATGAGGCCTGAATAGATCGGGTGTCTCACAAGACCATAGGGGCCGGTGTCGACGATCCGGTGTCCCTCCTTGAGGGTCACGTAGCCGGACCACAGCGACCCCAGGTGAAGCCGCGCCCACCAGCAGAAGGCGAAGCCCGCCGCCGTGAGCCCGAACAGGCTCCAATCAAGGGTGTCGTTTTCGGCCCACAGCCTGCCCGTAACTGCCCCCCACACCCCGGTCGCGTGGTCGTGAGCGAGGGCCTGGGGCGTAAACAGGAGCGCCGCGCCGAGCCCGGCCAGGAATCGATGGGCGCCGACCATGTCGGACTTCATCTGGACCTGGGTTCTGCGTGAGAACACCACCGCCAGGATCCAGGTGGAGTACCAGGCGATCCACAGCGCGGCGACAGCGGTCAGAGGAGACATGGATCCTGGTCACCATCGCGTGAGTGTCGGGAGGGAAAGGTTCGCCCGCTTTTGACGTCGGCGCAAATCCCTGCAATCTTTGCGCCGTTGTGGCGGGCGGGCGCGAGTTCCATCTATGAAGGCGATCGTAGGCGTGTTTTTCGCCATGTCCCTGGCTGCGCTGGCGGCCTGCGCGGGAGCCTATGTGGCCGGCGACGCCGGCGTCCATCAATCCAACGCCCCCACGACCCACTGAAAACACCCGCGCCCGGCGCGATTCCTCTGCTAGGCTCACCTTGCATCGGGCGGGGAGAGAGGGTTGGCGGCTGACGGGGCGACGACGGGGACGCTGGCGGCGGCGCACGCCCGCCTGCTCGGCGACCGTTCGCTGCAGTTCTCGTTCACGCCGGCGCCGCCCGAACAGAACCTGGTCGAGCCGGAGTGGCTGAAGGCCCTCGGCCGCTGGATCGCTCAGGGTCTGAAGTTTCTCGCCCCCTACGCCATCGACCTCTTCTGGATGGGAATCGGCGCCGCGATCGTCGCCGTGCTCTATCTCATTCTGCGCGAGGTGATGGGCGTGCGCTTCCCGTTCCGCCGCAAGCGACCCGCGGCCCGTCCGCGGCCCGCCGACTGGCGTCCGGAAGCGTTCAAGGCTCGGGCATTGCTGGCCGATGCGGACCGCCTGGCCGGCGAGGGCCGCTATGACGAGGCCGCCCACCTGCTGCTGTTCCGCAGCATCGACGACATCGAGGAGCGGCGGCCGCGCCTGGTGAAGCCGGCGCTCACCGCCCGCGACATCGCCGTCCTGGAGGCCGTGCCGGCGGACGCCCGCGGCGCCTTCGGCCGGATCGCCGCCACGGTGGAGCGCAGCCTGTTCGGCGGCCGGTCGCTGGACGCCGCCGCCTTCGCCGATTGCCGCGCCGCCTATGAGGCCTTCGCCTTCGGGGAAACCTGGGCGTGACGGCGGAAGAGACCTCCGGGCAGCCTCTGATAACACCCGTCGCCGGGGTGCTGATGGTGATTGTCGGCGTGTTCGCCTTCTGCGCCCTGCTGGTGCTCTTCACCTATGCGTCATCGCTGGAAAACGGCGACAATGGCGATGGCCACGCTCTGTCGAAGTCGGCCATAGGCTTCTCCGGCCTGGCCGAGGGCCTGAGGGACCTGGGCGAACCGGTACTGATCAGCCGCCACCGCCTGCCGCCGGGGCGCCACGCTGGTCTCTATGTGCTGACCCCGCCGCTCAACGCCGCCGACAAGGACGTGACGCCCATGGGCTTCGAAGGGCCCACCCTGGTGGTGCTGCCCAAGTGGATCGCGGCCCCTGACCGCAAGCACCATGGCTGGGTCGGTGCGGGCGCGCCGGCGCCGACGGCCCTCTTCGGCAAGGACACCCTGTTCGTGAAGGCCAACGTCTCGCGGCGAACCGGCGTCTCGCGGCCGGTGATCACCTCCGTCGGCGCCCCCTTCCCGGCGGGCCAGAGCTTCGCCTTCGGGCCAACCGACGCCCTGCAGACCATGAACCTGACCGGGTGGAAGGGCTGGACCCCGATCCTGACCGACGAGCATGGCGCGACGATCCTCGCCAAGGCCCCCTGGGGGCCGGCCTACCTGCTGTCGGACCCGGATCTACTGGACAACCAGGGCCTCAAGGACCTGACCACCTTTTCCGGCGCGATCGCCCTGGTGAACGGCCTGCGGGCCGAAAACGGCCCGGCGATCTTCGACGTGACCTTGAATGGCCTGGGGCACAATCGTTCGGCGCTCAACCTGATGTTCGATCCGCCTTTCCTGGCCGTGACCCTGTGCCTGGCGGCGGCCGCCGCCCTGGCCGGGTTCCAGGCCTTCTGCCGCTTCGGCCCGGCGCGGCGCGAGACGCGCGCCCTGGCGCACGGCAAGGAGGCCCTGGCCGACAACACCGCCACCCTGGTCCGCATGGCCGGCAAGGAAGCCGCCATGGGCGAGCCCTACGCGGTCCTGACGCGGGATCTGGCCGCGCGCGCCGTGGGCGCGCCGCGCGCCCTGACCGGCGAGGCGCTGACGGCGTTCCTGGACCGACTTGGCCAGCGCCGCGGCGCCGCCGACAGCCTGGGCGTGCTGTCGGTCATGGCCCGAACCGCCGGCGACCGTGGGCGATTGCTCGGCGCGGCCAGGCGACTTTATCGATGGAGAGTGGAGATGACGGGTGAAGGTTGACGAGGTGAAATCCCTGGCGGACGGCCTGAGGGCCGAAATCGCCAAGGCGGTGGTCGGCCAGCGCCAGACCGTCGACCTGATGCTGACCGCGCTTCTGGCCGGCGGTCACATCCTGCTGGAAGGCCCACCCGGCACGGCCAAGACCTTCCTCGCCCAGTGTCTGGCCCGGACCATCGACCTCGACTTCGGCCGCATCCAGTTCACCCCCGACCTGATGCCCGGCGACATCATCGGCACCAATTTGTTCAACTTCCAGAGCAGCGCCTTCGTGCTCACCAAGGGGCCGATCTTCTGTGAGCTGCTGCTGGCCGACGAAATCAACCGCACGCCGCCCAAGACCCAGGCGGCCCTGCTGGAGGCCATGCAGGAGCGGGTGGTGACCATCGACGGCAAGCCGCACGCCCTGGGCGATCGCTTCACAGTGGTGGCCACCCAGAACCCCATCGAGCAGCAGGGCGTCTATCCCCTGCCCGAGGCCCAGCTCGACCGGTTCCTGTTCAAGCAGACGCTGACCTATCCGTCGCTGGAAGAGGAAAAGCAGATCATCGCCCAGCACGGCGCGCGCCACGGCCTGCCCGATCCCGCCGCGCTTGGCGTCAGCAAGATCGCCGGCCGCGAGGAGATCGCCGCCGCCGTCACCGCCGTCGGCGAGATCCGCCTGGCCGAGGAGGTGGTCGGCTATATCGCCGCCCTGGTGCGCGCCACGCGCGAGACGGCCGATCTGGAATCGGGCGCCAGCCCCCGGGCCGGGGCGATGCTGGCCCTGGCCGCCCGCGCCCGCGCCGTGCTGGAGGGCCGCGACTATGTCATCCCCGACGACGTGAAGGCCCTGGCCCTGCCGGCCCTGCGCCACCGCGTGATCCTCTCGCCCGCCGCCGAGATCGAGGGCCGCGGGGTCGACGACACCCTGACCGCGCTCACCCAGCGCATCGAGGCGCCCCGGTGAGGCGGCGGTGATCTATCCGACACGCCGAGCCATCGTGCTGGCGGTCGCCGGCGCGCCCGTGGCGCTGATCGCCGGACTGATCGCGCCCGGCTGGTGGGCGGCGGCCGGCGGATGGATCGCGCTCATCCTTGGCCTGACTCTGCTCGACGCCTTCATCGGACCGGCGCGCGGCGAGGCGAGCCTCACGCTCGAAGCGCCCGCGCAACTGGGCGTCGCCGGCGTCGGCCAGGCGCGCATCGCCGCCCGTTTCGAGCGCGCGACGCCCGCAAGGCTCGGCCTGGCGCTCGAGACCAACGATCGCCTGACGGCCGAACCCGATCGTCTTTTCCTCGCCGGCGGCGAGGGCGTGGTGCGGCTGACGCCCGTGCGCCGCGGCGCGGGTCAGATCTCCGCCCTGTGGCTGCGCTGGCCGGGACCGCTGGGCCTGGTCTGGAAACAGATTCGCGATCCGGTCGCGCGCGCGATCCCCGTGGTTCCCAACGTCGAGGCGGTGAAGGCCGAGGCTGTCCGCCTCTTCTCCCGCCAGGCCCTCGCCGGCCTCAAGGTTCAGCTCGACATCGGCGACGGCGCCGACTTCCACGCGCTCAAGGAGCTGGTGGGCCCGATGGACACCCGTGCCATCGACTGGAAACAGAGCGCCCGGCACCTGAAGCTGCTCGGCAAGGAGTTCCGCGCCGAGGCCAACCACCCCATCGTCTTCGCCATCGACGCCGGCCGGCAGATGTGTGAGCCCCTGGCCGGCGCGCCGCGTGTCGATCTGGCGCTCAACGCCGCCCTGCTCACCGCCTTCGTCAGCCTGAAGCTGGGCGACCGCGCCGCCCTCTACGGCTTTGATTCCCGGCCGCGTCTCTACACCGGCCTGCTCAGCGGGGCCGTGGCCTTCGAGCGCCTGCGACGGGTTTCGGCCAGCCTCGATTACAGCGCCGAGGAGACCAACTATACGCTTGGACTGACTCAACTCGGCGCCCATCTCCAGCGGCGCTCCCTGGTGACGGTGTTCACCGACTTCACCGATTCCACCACCGCCGAACTGATGATCGAGAATGTGACGCGGCTCGTGCGCCGCCATCTCGTCCTCTTCGTCATCTTCCGCGACGAGGACCTTGAGGCGATCGCCGCGCGCGAGCCGATCACGGCCGAAGACGTCACCCGCGCGGTCACCGCCGCCGCCCTGCTCAGGAGCCGAGACGTGGTCATCGAACGCCTGCGACGGCTGGGCGTCCAGATCCTCGACGCGCCGGCGGCCCGCATCGGTCCCGCGCTCATCTCCGCCTACCTCGACCTCAAGCGGCGGGAGATGTTGTGAACGGCGACCTGAAGAGCCACCGCTTCCGCACCGAACGCGAAGCGGACTGGAGGGCCTTGGAGCGACTGTTGGCCAAGGCCGAGGGCGGCCGCGCCTCGCGCCTGACCTCCGCCGAGCTGATGCAGATTCCCCTGCTTTACCGCTCGGTGGTCTCGGCTCTGTCCGTGGCCCGCGCCACCTCGCTGGACGCCAGCCTCGTCGCCTATCTCGAAGCCCTCGCCGCGCGGGCCTATTTCTTCGTCTACGGCGCACGCGCTCACCTCGGCGATCGCCTGGCGCGCTTCTTTCGCAAGGACTGGCCGGCGGCCGTGCGCTCGCTGTGGCGCGAGACCCTGATCGCCACGGCGATTCTGGTGTTTTCCACCGCGGCCGGGTTCGCCCTCGTGGCGAGCAATCCCGACTGGTTCAGCTCCATCATTCCGGACGCCATGGCTCAGGGGCGCGACCCCACCGCGACCACGGCCTTCCTCAAGGACGCGCTCTATCACGACGCCAAGGGTCAGCCGCTGTCGTTCTTCGCCACCTTCCTGTTCACTCACAACGCCGGGGTCTCGATCCTGGCCTTCGCGCTCGGCTTCGCCTTCTGCGCGCCGACCGCCCTGCTGGTCGCCGACAATGGCCTCAGTCTTGGCGCGCTCATGGCCCTCTACGGCTCGCGCGGACTGCTGCCGCAACTGGGCGGCTGGCTCTCCATCCACGGCACCACCGAACTCTTCGCCACGGTGATCGCGGCGGGGGCGGGCTTTCGCATCGGCTGGGCGGTGATGTTTCCAGGGCCCCTGACCCGTCTCGAAGCGGCGCGGGCGGCCGGCCGCACGGCCGGGGCGGCCATGGCGGGGGTAGTGGTTATGCTGGTGGCCGCCGGCGTGCTCGAGGGCGTCGGGCGCCAGGCGATTCGGCTCGACTGGGCGCGCTACGCCATCGGCGGCGGAATGCTGACCCTCTGGCTGGCCTACTTCTACCTGCCGAGGCGTGAGACATGACCGCCATTCCCGCCACGCCGGCCGAGCCGGAGGCGCGCTTCGCGCGCCGGTTCATCACCCCCGAGGGCGCGGACCTGCGTCTGGTGTTGGGCTCCGGCGGCGACCGGGCCGCCGCCTTCCTGCTCGACATCCTGATCATCGTCGTCAGCCTGATCGCCTTCACCCTGCTGATCGTCTGGATCGCCGCCTCCGTCGGCCTGAAAGACGCAGAAATCTGGGGTGTCGCCTGGCTGCTGGGTTTCTTCGTCTTGCGCAGCGGTTACTTCATCGCCTTCGAAGCCGGCCCACGCGCCGCGACGCCCGGCAAGCGCGTCCTCGGCCTGCGGGTGGCGGCGCGCGACGGCGGGCGCCTGACCGCCGAAGCCGTCTTCGTGCGCAACTTCATGCGCGAGATCGAGGTTTTCTTGCCGGCCGTCTTTCTCCTCGCGGCCAATGCGGCCGGCGATCCGGTGGAAGGCTGGGTGGTGCTGATGGGTCTCGTCTGGACCGGCGGCTTCCTGCTGTTCCCGATGTTCAATCGCGACCGGCTGCGCCTGGGCGACATCGTCGCCGGCACCTGGGTGGTTAAGGCGCCGCGCCGCTCGCTGGCGACCGACCTCGCCGCCGGCCAGAGCGGGGGCAACTTCGCCTTCACGCGCGACCAGGTCTCGGCCTATGGCGTCAAGGAGTTGCAGGTGCTGGAGACCGTTCTGCGCGCCCGCGACAAACGCACCATGGCCGCGGTGGCCGAGCGCATCCGCGGCAAGATCGGCTGGTTCAAGACCCCCGACGAGCGCGACGAGGCCTTCCTCACCGCCTACTACGCCGCCCTGCGCGGCCGGCTGGAGCACCGTCTGCTCTTCGGCCACCGCCGAAGGGACAAGTTCGACAAGGCTTAGGCGACTTACGCCGCCGCCGTCACCCTACTCTTGAGCACGAAATCTTCCGGCTTGGGGGCCACGGTGGCCGTCCAGTAATCGACCAACGGGAAGGGCCAGTTCTGAGACACCCGGCCGGTGGCGTTCTTGTACCAGCTGGTCACGTTCGGCGCGCCCCACGCCATCAGGTCATTGGCCTTGTCGACCTTGACGTTGAAGGCGTCGTGAACCTCGCGCTTCACCTCCAGGGTGTCCGATCCGGTCTCGGCCATCAGCTTCAAGCAGCCGACAATGTAACGAACCGAGCATTCCGAGAAGAAGATGATCGAACCGTTGACCACGATGTTGGTATTGGGGCCGTAGATCATGAACAGGTTCGGAAAGCCGGGCGTGGTCATGCCGAGATAGGCGCGGGCGTCGCCGTTCCAGGCCTCATTCAGGTCCTTGCCGCCGCGCCCGACGATGCGCATGGGCCAGAGGAACCGGCTGGCGTGGAAGCCGGTGCCATAGATGATCACGTCGGCGGCGTGCTCCGCGCCATCGTCGGTCACGATGCCGGCAGGCGTGATCCGCGCGATGGGCGTGGTGACCAGATCGACGTTGTCGCGCTTGAGCGCCTCCATCCACACGCCGTTGTCGACCAGGGCGCGCTTGCCGCCCATGGGATAGGCGGGCACCACCTTCTCGAGCAGTTCGGGCCGATCAGGCGCCTGGGCTCTCAACGCCGCCTCGAGCATGGCGCGCAGCATGGCGTTGGCCTCGCTGACCGCGCCTTCGCCGCCCTTCCAGTCGGGATCGGCCTGGACCATCGGGTAGAGGCCGTCGGTGAGCATCCAGAACAGGAAGAAGCGATACCATTTGTCATAGAAGGGCAGGTGCTCCAGCAGCCACTTTTTCCCCTCCGGCACATTGTGGTGATAGGTCGGGCCGGGGATGGGCCAGGGCGGCGTGCGCTGAAACACCTCCAGATGGGCGACCTTGGGGGCGATCTCGGGCACGAGCTGGAAGGCGCTGGCCCCCGTACCGACCACCGCGACGCGCTTGCCGGCCAGGTCCACGTCATGGCGCCAGCGGGCGGAGTGGAAGGCGGGGCCCGCGAAGCTGTCCGCGCCGGGGATATCGGGAATACGCGGCCGATTGAGCTGGCCCACCGCGGTGACGAGGGCGTTGGCCTCCAACACCTCGCGACGACCGTCCTTGGTCTTGACCTCCACGCGCCAGAGAGCCTGGGCCTCATCGAACACGGCCTCGACCACCTCGGTCTCGAACCGGATGTGCGGCCTCAGCTCGTGCCGTTCGGCGACGCGGCGGAAATAGTCGAGCAGCACCGGCTGGGTGGAATAGAACTGCGGGAAGTCGTGGTTCGGCTCGAACGAATAGGAATACATGTGGTTGGGATTGTCGACGCGGCAGCCGGGATAGGAATTCTCAAGCCAGGTGCCGCCGACGTCGGCGTTCTTTTCGACGATGGTGAAATCGATCCCGGCCTGTTTGAGCCGGATGCCGGTCAGGAGTCCGGACATGCCGGCGCCGACCACCACCACCTTCAGGCGACGGGCGGCGGCTGAGAGCTTCGGCGCCGACCAGTCCGGCGTCTTGGTGGTGCGGCCGTCGAGATTGAGCTCATCGATCAGGAACGGCGCGTAGTTGTCGGGGATGTCGGCCCCGGCGACCCAGTCCATGATCTTGCGCACCGAGACCGGTGAGGGCGCGGGGGGCAGCGGCGCGCCGGCGAGGTGGGCCCGGATCGCGGTCTTGGCGCGGGTGATGAGATCCGCCTGAACCTCCGGCGAATAGGCGCCCACGCGATTGTCGCCCATGAACACATAACTGGGGCGACGCTCGGGTGTCAGCAGCGAGGCGTCGCCCGTCAGGTGAACCAGCGAGGCCAGTAGCGCCGGCAGGTGGGCTTCCGCCAAAGCGGCGTCGAGCGCGGCTTCATCGATGGTCATGGCGCTTCCTCACTTTCGGCTCAGCATAGTCGCCTTACGCGGCGTCCGGGAAGCGCGTCAGGCCGACCGTCCACGCGCCTCGATCGGCCAGATCTCGACCAGGGTGTCGCCGCGCACCAGATGGTAGGCGTCGTGGAGATTGACCGTCGGATCGCAGTGCGGCGCGGCGAAGGTGACGTTGTCACCCAGCCTCGGCGGCGCCACCCCGGCCGGCGGAATGACGCAGCCGTGCTCGTCGCCCATGAAGTGATAGGCCGAGCCCTCCGCCGCGCCGGCCAGGATCGGCGGCGCCCCCGCCTCGGTGGCAAAGGCCTTGAAGCCTGCGTCCACGGTGGCCATGAACGGATGGCTGGCGCTGATCACGCGCGCGTCGACCATCAGGGAGGTCTCGAACGGCGCGCCCGCCTCGCCGGTCAGGTCGCAGTCGTTGTACTGACGGTCCATGAACACATAGGAGCCGACCTGTAGCTCGTTGAACACGCCGAGCGCCCCATCGATGCGGTGGGTGCCGGTGCCGCCACCGGTCACCAGGTCGGGCGGCAGGCCGGCGTCGGTCAGTCTACGGATGATATCCGAAAGGTAGGCGGTGCGCTCCTCGATCGCCGCCTGGCGCAGCGTGAAATCCTCGATGTGCTGCTGCATGCCGCAATAGTACTGCACGCCGGCGAAGGTGAGATTGGGCGCCGCGGCGATCCGGCGCGCCAGGGCCACCGCCGCCTCGCCATCGGCCACACCCGTGCGATGGATGCCGGGATCGATGTCGACCACCAGCGTGAGCGGCGCGCCGCTGGCGGCCAGGGCGTCGACGACGTCCGGATGATCGACGGCGGCCATCAGGCCCTTGGCCCGGGCGGCCAGCGCCGCCAGCCGCTCGACGCCGAAAGCGCCCACCACCGGCGAGGTGATCAGGATATTGTCGATCCCGCCGGCCGTCAGCGCCTCCGCCTCGCCCAGCTTGGCGCAGCACACGCCCACGGCCCCGGCGGCGAGCTGCCGGCGCGCGATCTTCACGCTCTTGTGGGTCTTGGCGTGGGGACGAAGGTTCAACCCAGCCTTGGCGGCGAACGTGGCCATGGCGGCGATGTTGCGGTCCAGGGCGTCCAGATCGACCACCAGCGCCGGCGTCGCCATATCGCGCCGACCGCCTTGCCGGCCGATCAGATGGGCGTTGAGGTCGCTCACAGTGAGAACGCGAACAGGTCGCGCAGGTGCGCATTCAGGAACTTCGCCTCCGGGTCCCAGCGCTTCCGCACCTCGCCCCAACGCCCCGCGTCGGGATAGAGCCGCAGCACGTCATCGGATTTGAGCGTGTGGCGCTTGGCCCAGTGGGGCCGGCCGCCGTGGGCGGCGAACACCTGCTCGATGGTGGCGAAGGCCTCCCGCCACGGCATCTTGGCGTATTGGTGAAACGAGATCGAGATGCAATCGCGCCCGCTCATCGGCGAGAGCCACATGTCGTCGGCGGCGACGGAACGATATTCGAACGGGAAGATGATCGGCAGCTTGCGCCCGCGCACCTCGGCAATGGCCGCGCGGAGCGCCTCCGCCCCTCGCTCCGCCGGGATTTCATATTCCATTTCCTCGAACTTCGTCGGCCGCTCGGAGGGGAAGATGCGGTAGGCCGGGGCCGAGCGTGTCGACGGGCTCATGGCCTTGGTGATCAGGCGCTGGAGGGTGGGCGCTGCCGACGGCATCAGGCTGGCCAGATCGCAGATGATCTGCATCGCCGCACTGTCGATATCGACCCCGGGTTTGTCGTCGCCGTCCTCCACCGGATCGAGGATCTTGACCAAGGCCTCGTCGGCGTAGGGAAAGACAAAGAACTCCACGTGACGATGGCGCGCGGCCAGCTCGTCCCAGCTCTCCAGGATCTCGATCAGCGGCGTGCGGCGCAGGGTCTCCTTCAGGCGATAGGCCGGCAGCACCGACAGCTCCACCCGCGACATGACCCCCAGGGCGCCCAGGCTGACGCGTTGGGCCTGAAACAGCTCGGGCTCGCGGGTCTCGTCGCATTCCACGACCTCGCCGTCGGCGGTCACCATGCGGAACGCCCGCGAGAAGGTCGACAGCGCGCCCAGCGTGCGTCCGGTGCCATGCGTGGCGGTGGAGAGCGCGCCGGCTATGGCCTGTTTGTCGATGTCGCCTTGGTTGGCCAGCGACAGACCCTCGGCCCACAGGACGGCGGTCAGTTCGCCGATCGGCATCCCCGCCGGGGCCCACACGCTCGACCGGTCGGGCGTGATCTCAAGGCCGCCGTCCATGTCGGCGAGCGAGATGAGCACGCCGTCGGTCTCGCACAGCGGCATGAAGGAGTGGCCCGTGCCGGCCACGCGCACGCGCCGGGCCCCGGCGACGATGGCGCGCAGATCCGCCTCGGTTTTCGGCCGCTCAAGGCGCTCGGGAGTCGCGACGACGCTGCCCGACCAGTTGCGCCATTCCGCCATGAGCCTTCCTCCGACGCCTCGGGCGCGATCCGCCTGGACGTCCGTCGGTCGATGTGCCTCAAAGATCGGGCGCGATCAAACCTCTCGTTCCGAGGCCCGGCCTACAGGGCCATCTGCACGCCCATCTCCACCACCCGGCCGGGGGGAATGGCGAACACTTCGCTGGGGTCGGCGGAATTGCGCGCCAGGGCGAGGAATATCCGATCGAGCAGGCGCCGCACGCCATGTTCACGGCCGGCCACGATCGAACGCCGGCCGAGGAAGTAGGACACGCGCATGGGGTCCAGCGAAACGCCCGGCAGATCGAGCGCGGCGAGCGCGCTCGGCACGTCCGGTCGCTCCATGAAGCCGAACCCCAGGGTCACCTGAGTGAAGATGTCGTTGATGGCCGCGAAACTCGCTCGCTCGGCTTCGGCCACGCGCGGCTGATCGGCCGTGCGCACGGTGACGATGACATTGTGCGCGTGGAGCACGCCGTTGTGCTTGAGGTTGTGCAGCAGGGCGCCCGGCGTCAGATCGGGCTCGGGGGTGAGGTACACCGCCGTGCCGTTCACCAGGTGCCGCGGCTTACGGGCCAGGGAGGCGAGGAAGTCGGCCAGGGGAATGCGGTCACGCCGCGCCTTGGCCGCCACGATGCCGCTGCCGCGCAGCCAGGCGGTCATGATCAGCACCGCCGCCGAGGCTATGGCCAGGGGCACCCAGCCGCCGGAGAGCAGCTTCAGCGAATTGGCCGAGAAGAAGCTCAGGTCGACGGCGAAGAGGGGGAGGATCAGCAACGCCGTGCGCCAGCGGGGCCACTTCCATTGCCGCCGCACCACGATGGCGGCGAGGGCGGTGGTCACGGTCATGGTGCCGGTGACCGCGAAGCCATAGGCGTCGGCGAGGGCGTCGGAGGTCTTGAAGATGCCGACCAGCAGGATCACCCCCACCATCAGCATCAGATTGACCGTGGGCAGGTAGATCTGGCCGGCCTCGGTCGCCGAGGTGCGGCGGACGTTGAGGCGGGGCAGCAGGCCTAGCTGCATGGCCGCGCTCGACATGGAATAGGCGCCGCTGATCACCGCCTGGCTGGCGATCACCGTCGCCGCCATGCCAAGCACCACCAGCGGCACGCGCAGCGCGGCGGGGGCCATCAGGAAGAACCAGTCCTGATCGCCGGCGGCGTGACCTTCCGCCACCGCCCGCAGCACCAGAGCCCCCTGACCGAAATAGTTGAGCGCCAGGGCCGGGAACACCACCAGCAGCCAGGCCGCCTGGATCGGTCCGCGGCCGAAATGGCCCATGTCGGCATAGAGGGCCTCGGCCCCGGTGATGGTCAGCGACACGGCGCCAAGGACAAAGAGGCCGGTGAGGCCATGGGTCAGGAGAAAGCCGATGCCGTAGGTCGGCAGCAGGGCGGCGAACACACCCGGCTCGTCGGCGATGCGCATAACCCCCAGAACCGAGATGACGATGAACCAGATCAGGCAGATCGGCCCGAACCAGAGCCCGACCTTTCCCGTGCCCCGCGACTGAACCATGAACAGAACGATGAGGACGAAGAGGGTGATGACGATGCCCACCGACGCCGGCATGCCGGAAAGCCCGGGCGCGGTTCGCAGGCCCTCGACCGCCGACAGCACCGAGATCGCCGGGGTGATGATCGCATCGCCATAGAAGAGCGCCGCGCCGACGATCCCCAGACCCAGGACCACCGCGGTTCTGCGCCCCAGCGCCCCCTGGGCCAGGGCCATGAGCGACAGGATGCCGCCCTCGCCGCGATTGTCGGCCCGCATCATGAAGGTCACATATTTGATGGTCACCACCACCATCAGCGCCCAGAACATCAGGGAGACGCAGCCCAGAACCTCGCCGCGGCCAATGCCGGTGTGCGACGCCTGGGAGATGGCGGTTTTCAGGGTGTAGATCGGGCTGGTGCCGATGTCGCCGAACACCACGCCCATGGAGCCCAGCATCAGGGCGCCGAACCGGCCGCGGGTCGCGTGCGCAGACTGCATGGGCGCGGCCTTTACGGCGCCTTTACGGCGATTGAAATGGGGGCGGGGTCAGGCGCCCGCCCGTCAGCCAACGATTGGCGAATCCAGGCCGGCGTTCAGCGCGGCGTCGCGGGCCTCCAGCTCAGCGCGGATGTCGTCGTGGCGCGCCTGATCCATCCGCCAGCCGATGACGCAGGCGCCGCCCAGCATGACGAAGACGATCGGGCCCAGGAGGAACGACAGGTCGAGATTGTGGATCGCCGCCGGCGTATTCACCGCCCCGTCGGCGGGATTGAAACCGAACGCCTGCAGTAACGGGAAGGTGAGGCCGATGGCCCCTGCGGCGGCGATCTTCTGGGCCAGGGTGTTGACCGCATAGACGAGGCTCATGCGCTGAGCGCCCTGCCTGAGGCGGATTTCATCGCCGACGTCGGCCAGCATGGCCTGGACCATCATGCCGAAGCCCGCGGCCCAAGCGCCTTCGAAGAACATCATCGGTCCAAAAGCCGCCAGATTGCCCTTGGGCAGGATGAGCACCGTCATCAGCCCCAGCGAAAAGGCCGTGGTGGTGACCATCAGCGTGCGGTGCTTGCCGATCCGCCGCGCCAGGGCCGACGTGATCATGGCTCCCGGAATGCCGGCGAGCAGGTAGACGGCCAGCAGGATGGACGCCTGCTGGGTGGTGAAGCCGCGCGAGGCCTTGAAGAAGAACAGATAGATTGCGCTCATCCAGCCCGGCCCGAGCGTCACGGCGATCTGGCACATGAACAGACGCAACAGGTCCGGCTTGACCAGCACCTCCCAGTAGTCGCGCAGGGCGACAAGCGGGCGCGCGGTGTCGGGCGGGATGTGCTCGCGGGTGCGCAGCGCCGCGAGGGCGACGCAGGCCGGGATCAGGCCGATGATGAACCAGCCGCAGGCCCGCACGGCCCCAGCGTCCGTCACGCCCATCGCCGGCGCTCCGATCAGGATCGTCATGGCCGCCAGGACGCCGAAGATACCGACGACGTTGATCACGCCGAACAGCCGCGAGCGCTCGTGATATTGCGGCGCAAGGGTCGCGGCCCACGCCTGATGGGCCAGGCTGACGATCGAATTGCCGAGGTACATGACCGCCAGCCACCAGAAGAGGTAGGCGCTGGTGGCGCCCATCGGGGCCATGAACAGCTGGTGCAGCGCCAGCATCAGTATGGGCGCCCCGGCCAAGAGCCACGCCCGGTAGCGGCCAAGCCTGGTGCGCGTGCGGTCCATGCCGACCGACAGGAACACGTCCACGGGCACGTCCAGCAGCCGCACCGCCATCCACACCACGCCGATCGCGGCCAGGGGGACGCCAAGGTGGCCGGCGAAATAGGGCGGCAGGTAGACGAAGACGACGATGGACAGCGCGGCGAGGGGGAGGTTGGGGGTCGAGAACGGCAGGGCCACGCTGAGCGGCAGCCTGCGCGGCGAGGTCGGCCCGGCGGCGGCCATCGGCAGCGTTTCTCCCTTTCGCGGCGCGGCGTTCGGTCATCAGGTGCGCTTCCCGCGCCATTGGCAAGGCCGCGGCGGCGGGCTAACGCGGAATTAATACTGGCGGCGGGCGGAGAAGATGGCGTGACCGACCTGACGGCCGGCCCGAAGGTTCGCGTACTCCGCCGCCATGTCGCCGCGGCCGTGGCCGGCAACGCCCTCGAGTTCTACGACTTCACCACCTACGCCTTTTTCGCCACCCAGATCGGCGAGGCGTTCTTCCCGGGCAAGACCAGTTTCATCAGGCTTATCCTGGCCTTGATCACCTTCGGGGTCGGCTTCGTCACCCGGCCTATCGGCGCGGTGGTCTTCGGCCGGCTGGCGGACCGGGCGGGTCGCAAGCCGGCCATGCTGATCAGTCTCGCGCTCATGGGCGTCTCCATCATCGGCCTGGCGCTGACACCGTCCTTCAAGGCCATCGGCATGGCCGCGCCCGTGCTGGTGCTGGCCTGGCGTCTCGCCCAAGGCCTGGCCCTGGGCGGCGAGGTGGGACCCACCACCGCCTTCCTGGTCGAATCGGCTCCGCCCGCCCAGCGCGGTCTCTACGGCGCCTGGCAATCGGTCAGCCAGAACCTGGCGGCGATCGTGGGCGGACTGGTCGGGGTGATCATCGCCCGGGCGGTCGGGCCGGCCGCCCTGGCCGACTGGGGCTGGCGGATCGCCTTTCTGCTAGGCGCGGTCATCCTGCCCTTCGGCTACTTCCTGCGGCGCAGCCTGCCCGAGACCCTGCATCACGCTGAGGAGCGCCTCGCCGTTCATCCCGCTGCAGCGACCCTGCGCAGCCATACGCGCGTCCTGGCCGTCGGCGTCGCCCTGATCGCCGCGGCCACGGTGGCGACCTATGTGCTCAACTACATGACCACCTACGCCATCCACACCCTCGGCATGCCGGCTGACGTCGCTCTCGGCGCCACCATGGCCAACGGCGTGGCCGGGTGCATCGGCGGACTTATCGGCGGCCTGCTGTCGGACCGCGTCGGGCGCAAGCCGCTGCTCATCTGGCCCAGGATCGCCTTCCTCCTCGCCATCTGGCCGGCGTTCCTACTGATGGTGCGCAATCATGACGCGGTCACCCTGCTGAGTGCGACCTTCGCCATGGCGTTCCTCAGCGCGCTCACCACCGCCGGCGTGCTGGTCGGCCTCACCGAGTCGCTCGACAAATCCGTCCGCGGCCTGGGTATGGGCGTCGTCTACGCCACGGCCGTCTCGGTGTTCGGCGGCACCACCCAGCCGATGATCGCCTGGCTGACCCAGGCGACCGGCGATCCGCTCTCCCCGGCCTGGTACCTGATCGCCGCCGCCCTGGTGGGCCTTGTGGCGTCACTATTCTACCGCGAGAGTGCGCACGCCAAGCTCAAGGGGAGATGAGGCCGGCATGTATCTGACCGTCAACGGCGCGCGCCTGTTCTTCGACACCGTCGGCTCCAGCCTGGCGGTGGAGGCCGACCGGATGGCGCCAAGGCCGGCGCTGATCGTGCTGCATGGCGGGCCGGGCTTCGATCATTCCTCGATGCGGCCCTATTTCGACCGCTTTGCCGACACCCATCAGGTGATTTATCTCGACCACCGCGGCAACGGCCGCTCCGGCGGCGAGGTTGACACCTGGCGTCTCGATCAGTGGGGCGACGACATCGCCGCCTTCTGCGCCGAGCTCGGCGTCGAAAAGCCCGTCATCTTCGGCCAGTCGTTCGGCGGCATGGTGGCCATGGCCTACGCCACGCGCCATCCCCAAGGGCCGGGCAAGCTGGTGCTGTCCTCCACCGCCGCGCGCATGCACCTGGAAGCCACCTACGCCATGATGGAAAAGCTTGGCGGCGCCGAGGCGGCGGCGGTGGCCCGCAAGTTCTGGACCGACCCCTCCGCCGCGGGCGCCGACGACTACATGACCAAGTGCATGCCGCTCTATAATCCGACCGGCAATGAGGCCGCCGCGGCGATCCGCGCCCGCGCCATCATGCGGCTCAAGGTGATGTTCCACTTCATCACCGACGAGCAGCAGGGCATGGACTTCCGCGCCGGCTTGTCACGGATCGTCTGCCCGACCCTGGTCCTGGTCGGCGATGTCGATCCGATCACGCCCGTCGTCTGCGCCGAGGAGATCGCCGCCTGCCTGCCGGCCGGACTTGGCCAGTTGCAGGTCTTCGAGGGCTGCGGCCACGGCGTTCACCGCGACCAGCCCGAGCGCGGCGAGGCCGCCCTGCGCGCCTTCCTGAAGGATTAGCCGATGAATTCCGCCGACAGCTTCAGCGCCGACTACGCCGACGCCCGGACCAAGTTCCGCGAGGCCGCGCGGGCGACCGGCGCGGCGCTGGAGAGCCTGGCCCATCCGGACCGCGGCCCAGACGGCGGCGACCTTTCCACCGACGTCGCCCTGATCGGCCCCAAGAGCGCCGAGCGAGTGCTGGTCATGATCGCCGGCACCCATGGTGTCGAGGGCTTTTGCGGCTCGGGCGCCCAGGTCGACTGGTTGCGCCGCGGCGAGGGCGCGCACCTGCCCGCCGGGGTCGCGGTGCTGATGATCCACGCCATCAACCCCTACGGCTTCGCCTGGCTGCGCCGGGTGACGGAAGACAACGTCGATCTCAACCGCAACTGGATCGACTTCTCGCTGCCCCTGCCCGCCAACCCCGGCTACGACGCCCTGGCCCACGTCGCCGTGCCGAGCGAGTGGTCCGAGGCCGCCCAGCTGGAAAGCGCCCGCGCCCTGGGCGCCTACGCCGCCGAACACGGGCCCATGGGCATGCAGCAGGCTCTTTCCGGCGGCCAATACGCCCACGCCACGGGGATCTTCTACGGCGGCCAGGCGCCGACATGGTCCAGGCGCACCCAGACGGCGATCTTCAACGAATATCTGGCCGGCGCCCGGCGCGTGGGGATCATCGACTATCACACCGGCCTCGGCCCCTTCGGCTATGGCGAGCAGATCGTCACCGACGCCCCGCCCAGCGCCGGATATCGGCGGGCGCGCGACTGGTACGGCGCGGCCATCACCTGCCCGGCGTCGGGAACTTCCACCTCGGCCGATATCAAGGGCGACGGCCTCGCCGCCGCGCCCCGGCTGCTCTCGCACGCCCAGGTCACCGGCATGGCGTTGGAGGTTGGCGTGCAGTCCCTGGCCGAAACCCTGAACGCCCTGCGCGCCGACGCCTGGCTGCACGCGCACGGGGACCCCGCCTCGCCCCAGGGCCGCGAAATCAAGAAAGCGGTGCGCGCCGCCTTCTTTGGCGATGCCGACGACTGGAAGGGGATGGTGGCCGGCCAGTCGTTGCTGGCCTGCCGTCAGGCGATCAAGGGGCTGGCGGCTTAGCCACCGCCGGCCAGAACTCCACTGTCACGCAAGGGGGATCGATCAAAGAGGCGAAGCGGCCGTACTCGCGGTCTTCGCGCGAGAGCGGCTTACACCGGCGCGATCAGCCCTGGCGGGCCTTGTAGCGCGGATTGGTCTTGTTGATCACGTAGATGCGGCCCTTGCGGCGCACGAGCTTGCAGTCGCGATGGCGCGTCTTGAGCGTCTTGAGCGAACTTCTGACTTTCATGGCCTTGCCGGGGACGGAGGAATTCGGGAGCGCGGTCGTATAGGGAGGGACGCCGGCCAAGTCAATCCGAGGCGCGCGCCCGCGAGCCGACGTCGGAATTCATTGAACGCGCCGATCGGGCGGATAGACTCAGCAATCATGAATCGCCGATTCTTCCTCACTGCCGCAGGCCTCGCCGGCCTGGCAGGCGCCCTTCCAGCCGCCGGCCTCGCCCAGACGGCCGCCGATCCCTATTTCGCCGAGTGGCTGAACCGGTTCCAAAGCAAGGCCCTGGCGGCGGGCCTGCCGCGCGCGCTGGTGGATCGCGAGCTGGCCGGGCTGTCGCCCGACCCGCGCGTGACCGCGCTTGACGCGCGCCAACCCGAGTTCGCCCGGCCGGTGAGCGCCTATGTCGAAGGTGTGATGAGCCCAGGCCGCATCGCCGAAGGCCGGGCCAAGCGGACGTCGATCGCCGCCCTCGGGGCCATAGAGCAGACCTGGGGCGTGCCGCGCGACGTGCTGATCGCCGTCTGGGCCATGGAATCCAGCTTCGGCGTGCAGCAGGGCGACATGGACGTGATCCGCTGCCTCGCCACCCTGGCCCTCGGCCGACGGCGCGACTGGGCCGAGGAACAGCTGATCGCCGCCTTGCAGATGATCGCCGACGGCGACGTGACCCGCACTCAGCTACGGGGCTCCTGGGCCGGGGCCATGGGCCAGACCCAGGTTCTGCCCACCGTCTATCTGGCCACCGCCGTGACCGCGAGCGGGGGCGGACGGCCGGATATCTGGGGCTCGCCGGCCGACGCCCTGGCCACCGCCGCCCATCTTTTGGCCAAGGATGGCTGGCGGCGCGGCGAGGGTTGGGCGGTGGAGGCCATGCTGCCGTCGGGCTTCGACTACGGCCTCACCGAAGGCCCGACCCAGCCTCTGGCGTGGTGGCGCGACCGGGGCGTGCGCCTGGCGCGCGGCGCCGCTTGGTCGCGGGCCGATCCGGACGCGCCTGGCATGCTGCTGCTACCGAGCGGCGCCGGCGGTCCGGCCTTCCTGGCCCTGCCCAACCACTTCGTCATCCGCAGCTACAACAACTCCATCGCCTATGCCCTCGCCGTCGGGCTTCTGGCCGATCGGTTCGGCGGCGGCGAGGCCTTGGTGACGCCCTGGCCGCACGAGACGCCGCTCAGCCTCGATCAGCGCATGGCCGCGCAAAGCGCCCTCGCGAGGCAGGGGTTCGATCCGGGGTCGGCCGACGGCATGATTGGCGCCGGCACGCGCAAGGCCCTGCGCGCCTGGCAGAAGACGCACGGCTTGCCGGCCGACGGCTATCTGTCACCGTCGGTGCTGCAGCGTCTGACGGCCGCCTGAACGGGCGGTCCGCCGCGAGTCGGTCGCCGGAAGGGCCGTTTCCGGCGGTTATCCACAGAATCCCGACGCGGGGTTCAGCCTGATTTTCAGAGAGAGGCCATCATCGAAATGGCGCCGAGTTCACGGTTCTGTGAACTCTTCCCTTGCGTTTGGTAGCGAACACGGCATATTCCACCCCGCAGCGTCTGTCTGTGACTGCTGAAGCCATCAACCTCACTAAGGGGACCAGGGAATCATGACCTCTACTTTCGTTCGCTCGTTGCTCGTCGCCGGTGCCGTCGTTGGCGCTCTCTCGATCGCCGCCTGCAACAAGCCCGCCTCCACGGACGCGACCAACGTCGCCGCCGACGCGACCGCCGCCGCCAACACGGCCATGAACGCCGCCGCGGACACGTCCAACGCCGCCTCGAACGTCGCCGCTGATGCGTCGAACGTCGCCGCGTCGAACACCGCCGGCCAATAATCAAGCCTTCGCTTACGCGAACTTGGATCAAGGGCCGCCCGTTAGGGCGGCCCTTTTTCTTTGGGCCGTCAGCCGCCGGTTCCGCCTATGACCGGGCCGATTGAATGGGCTGACGACGGGCCGCCGCGCTCGCGCCGTTTCGGTGACCTCTATTATTCCGCGCAGGATGGCCTTGCCGAAGCGCGACAGGTGTTCCTGGCCGGCTGCGACTTGCCGGACGCCTGGCGCGCGGCGCGCGGGTTCACTGTGGCGGAACTCGGTTTCGGAACCGGGCTCAACATCGCCGCCCTGCTCGATCTCTGGCGGCGTGAGGGGCCGCTTGGCGGCCATCTCTCCATTTTCAGCATTGAGGCCTTTCCGGTCAGCGCGCCGGACGCCGCGCGCGCCCTTGCCGCCTGGCCCGAGCTGGCGCCGGTCGCTCACCTCCTCCTAGCGCGATGGCCGGGACGCGCGCGCGGCTTCCACCGCATCGACCTGCCCGAATTCCGCGCCACCCTGGATCTGGCGGTGATGGACGTCGCCGAGGCGCTCGAGTCCTGGCTCGGCGCCGCCGATGCCTGGTTTCTCGACGGCTTCTCACCTGCCTGCAATCCGGAGATGTGGCGGCCGGAGGTTCTAGCCCTTCTCGCCGCGCGCAGCACGCCAGGCGCCCGATTGGCGACCTACACCGCGGCCGGCGAGGTGCGCCGCGGACTGACGGCGGCGGCCTTCGAGATCGAGCGCGTTCCGGGCTTCGGGCGCAAGCGCCATCGGCTCGAAGGTCGGGCGCCCGGCGCGCTGCCACCGGTGTCGCCGCCGCAGCGCGTGGCGATCGTCGGCGCCGGGATCGCCGGAGTCTCCCTGGCGCGGGCGTTCGCCGCTCTTGGCGCGACCGCCCAGATCTGGGACGCCGGAACGCCGTCCGCCTCCGCCGGGCCGGCGGCCCTGGTCACGCCCAGGCTCGACGCCGGACTCGCCACTCCCGCGCGCCTGTTCGCCCAGGCCTTCGCTCGCGCCCGCGCGGTCTATGCCGACACTCCGGCGGCGATCGTTGCGGAGGGCGCCCTGCAGCTCGCGGTCGGCCCCAAGGACGCGCGGCGTTTCGCGGCCATCGCCGGCTCCGACCTCTTCGAGCCCGGCGAAATGCGCGTCATCGACGCCGCCGAGGCCTCCGAACGCCTCGCCGAAGCCGCGCCGGCGGCCCTGGAGATCGCGGGGGCGCTGGTTGTCGATCCGGCGGCGCTCCTGGCAGCCGGGGCGACGCGCGTTCGAATCTCAAGGCTGGATCGGCATGACGACGTCTGGCGCCTCTTCGACGACGCCGGCGCTCTGGTGGGCGAAGCCGAGGTCGTCTGCATCGCCGCGGGCATGGCCAGCGTGGCGCTGGCGGCCGACCTGCCGTTGCGGCCGGTGCGCGGACAGGCGAGCTTCGCGCCGGGCGCCGAGGCGCCGACAACCGTCCTTTTCGGCGGCTACGCCGCCCCGGCGCCCGGCGGCGCCGTCTTCGGCGCCACCCACGACCGCGACGATGAGGGGCTCGAGCCGCGCGCGGAGGATCACCGCCGCAACCTGGAGGCGGTCGCCGCCATCCTGCCGGCCCTGGCGGGCCGTCTGGAAAGTCCGGCGCTGGAGGCCCGTGTCGGCGTCCGCGCGACCACCTCCGACTATCTGCCGCTGGCGGGGCCGGCAGGGTCGCCTGGACTGTTCGTTCTGACGGGCCTCGGCTCGCGCGGCTTCACCCTCGCACCTCTGCTGGCCGAGCATATCGCCGCCCTGGCGCTTGGGCGGCCCTCACCTCTGCCGACGCTGCTGGCCGATCTGGTCGACCCGGCCAGGTTCGCTCGCCGCGCTCGCCGGCGCGGTCAGTAGATCAGGTACTCCGCCCGCTCGTCACGCCAGGCCGCCTCGTCCGGCAGGGTGAGGGCGTCGAGGTCACCCGGCTCGGCGGCGACGTCATCCACCCACTCGCGCAGCAGCGGGCCGCCGTTGATGACGTCGATGGCGAGCTTGCCGTGCTCATATTCGTAGGCAAAGTCGCGCCACAGGTCATAGTCTGGATAGAGGGCGCGGATGGCCTTGAACCCCAGCGCCGTGACCCGCCAGGGCCTGAAGGCGGCATGATCGTAGACCGGTCCCTCGGTGACGATCTGCACGCCGTGGCAAAGCTGACCGACATGCTTGTGGAAGGTCGGTTCGAACCAGAAGTCCCGGAGGGCGCATCCGGCGAGCCATTGGGGCGCGAGCGCCTGCATCTTGTCGATCACCGCCCGCGGGTCGATATCGGGCGCGCCGAAACCCTCCAGGGGCCGGGTCGTGCCCCGCCCTTCCGACAAGGTCGCGCCCTCGACCATCACCGTGCCAGGGTAGGCGCGCGCCATCGAGAGGTTCGGGGCGTTGGGGCTGGGGTTGATCCAGGCCCGCTCGCCCAGCGGCCAGCCGAATCCCCGCCCCGTGTCGGGCGCCCAACCTTCCATGGCGATCACCCGGTAATCGACGTCTAGCTTCAGGGTCTGGATAAACCAGGCGCCCATCTCGCCAAGCGTCATCCCGTGGCGCATGGGCATCGGCCCGGCGCCGACGAAGCTCTCCCAGCCTGGCCGCAGGGTCAGTCCTTCCACGGGCCGACCGACGGGGTTCGGTCGGTCCAGCACCCACACCGCCTTGCCGTGGGCGGCGGCGGCTTCGAGCACGTACCGTAGCGTGGTGACGAAGGTGTAGATACGACAGCCGAGGTCCTGCAGGTCCACAAGCAGCGTGTCGAACGTTCCCATGGATTGGCCGCTCGGCCGCCGCTCCCGGCCGTAGAGGCTGAACACCGGTATCCCGTGGACCGGATCGGTGAAGTCGTCCGACTCCACCATATTGTCCTGCTTATCGCCACGCAGGCCGTGCTGGGGTCCGAAGGCGGCGGCCAGCTTGAGTTCTCCGAGGGCCGCGAGCGCGTCGAGCGAATGGGTCAGGTCGGCGGTCACCGAGGCGGGATGGGCCAGCAACGCCACGCGCTTGCCCGCGAGCGGCGCGCGCAGGGCGGCGTCTTCCACCAGTCGATCGATGCCGAATTTCATGGGCGCTCCGGGGCGGCGAGGTTCAGAACGATTCCCGCCGAATGATGAAAATCCGGTTTGCCCTCCGGATGCGCCAGCGCCCAGTACGATTTGACGCCGCTCGTCTCCTCGATGACGGCGGAGAGGGCGAGGCCGGCCGGTGGAAAGTCGCCGAGGTCCACAAGCGCGCGCAATTCAAAGCGATCAGCGTCTTTGTGCGTCTCGATCGACGGCTGGGCGAAACCTGTCGCCTGGCTCATGCCGGCGCGATAGCTTTCGAAACGGTAGGCCGCCCATTCGTGCGACGGCGCGAAATTGAACTCGAGATACGCCTCGCCTCCCGGCGCGCGCACGAAGGCCTCGAAGCAGGTCGTCCGCCAAAGCTCGTCCACGCGCGCCGTCACGCCGGGCGACGGGAGGCGAAGATCTCCGATCGATCCGATCGCGGCATAGGTCAGGCTCAGCCCGCCCGCCGACGGCCACGCCACCTCGACCTCGATGCGGTCCAGGGCCGCGCAGCGCGTGAGGGGATGGGGTATGAGTGTCGCGAGCAAGTTGAGCGGCCCATGTGTCTGACTTCGCCCACGCCGCCTATCACACCGTCCCCGTGAGGGGCATTGCCGAGAAGTCGAAGACGCGCGCGCGTCTCGTGGCCCTGCTGGCGCTGATCGCCGCCCCGACGCTCGCGGCCCGGCCGATCGCCACGCCCTCGGAGCTCTACGGCCCTCTTTACCGCGCTGTGGAGATGGGCCGCCTCTTCCCCGACTCCAAGACCTTCGCCGACGCCGTCCCGCGCGCCGCTCCGACCGCGATCGACGAAGCCTTCGCCGCCCACCCGCCCAAGGACGAGGCGGCGCTGAGGCGGTTCGTCCTGGACGACTTCGCCCTGCCAGCCGCGCCTCAGGCGGCGAGAGCGGCGCCCAGCGCCGACCTCGCCCGTCACATCCAGGATCTGTGGCCCCAACTGACGCGGACAACCATCGACGCCCCGCCGGGCTCGTCCGTCCTGACCCTGCCCGAACCTTACGTCGTCCCGGGCGGCCGCTTTCGCGAGCTCTACTATTGGGACAGCTACTTCACCATGCTGGGCCTAGCGCGCTCGGACCGCGGCGATCTTGTCGACAGCATGCTGGACGATTTCGGCTCGCTGATCGACCGCTACGGCCACATCCCTAACGGAACGCGCACCTATTATCTGACGCGCTCGCAGCCGCCGGTATTCGCCTTGATGATCGGATTGTCGGCCGACCACTCGCGCGCTGCGCTGGCGCGCCGCAACGCCTGGCTCATCGCCGAGCATCGCTTCTGGATGGCCGGCGAGGAGACGGTGAAGCCGGGTCAGGCCAGCCGGCGGGTCGTGCGCCTGGCCGACGGATCGCTGCTGAACCGCTATTGGGACGACAGCGCCACGCCGCGCGACGAGTCCTACCGCGAGGACCTGCTCCTCGCCAAAGCCCATCCGGAGCGCGACCCGGCCGATCTATTCCGCAACATCCGGGCGGCGGCGGAGAGCGGCTGGGATTTCAGCTCGCGCTGGCTGGCCGACGGCCGATCACTGGGAACTATCCGCACGACACACCTGGCCCCCGTCGACCTCAACAGCCTGATGTATCTGATGGAGCGGACCATCGCCGCCAATTGCCAGACCCTGGCCGACGCCGCCTGCGCGCGCGCCTACGCGCGGCGGGCGGAACTGCGCCGTCGGGCCATTCGCCGGCACATGTGGAACGGCCGCTTCTTCGCCGACTACGATCTCGACCGCCGCGCGCCGAGCCCGCAGCTGACCGCCGCCGCGGCCTTCCCGCTGTTCGCCCGGCTAGCCAGCCGTGCGCAAGCCGCCTCCGACGCCGACGCCCTGGAAAGCCTGATAGGCCCAGGCGGTCTGGCGACCACCTCGGTCCGCAGCGGCCAGCAGTGGGACGCGCCCAACGGCTGGGCGCCGCTCCAGTGGATCGCCGTCGAGGGCCTGCGCGCCTACGGCCACGCGCGCCAAGCTGGGCGTATCTCCGATGGCTGGCTCGCCAGCGTGGAGTGTGAATACCGCGCAAGCGGCCGGATGCTCGAGAAATACGACGTGCTCGAGCAGCGGCCGGGCGGCGGCGGCGAATATCCCACTCAGGACGGCTTCGGCTGGACCAACGGCGTGACCCTGGCCCTTATGCAGGCGAAGCCTCCGCCTTCAGACCGGCCATCTGCGCCGTAAGCTGCGCCAGCGTCAGCCCGCCCGGGGTCTGCCCTGTCGCTGCGATCCAGTCCGGGTCGGCGAGGGCGTAAACCTCGTCCACAAACTGGCCGAAGAAGGCCCAGGTCATCGTGTAGTACTCCCCCCAGGAGATGACCTTGGCGCCATTGGCGTCATAGCCAGCGAGCACGACGGCGTGGCCGCCAACGCTCGAATTGTCCTGGCCAGGCTGGACGTCCCAGACGGCGGGCGGCGGTGCGTTCGGCGGCATCAGGAACGCCGGCACATTGAAGCCGATGTAGGCGACGCCGCAGTCGGCGATCGCGCGCTTCACATCGTCGGTGTTGCGCGGATCGACCTCGACGAAGGCGTCGATCTTCCACCGGGTCCCGTCCGGCGCCGGCGCGCCCTTTTTGAGGATGAAGGTGAGCAGCTTCTGTTCGTTGCCGCCCGGGCCTTCGCCCCCTTCAGCCGGCTTGTAGCCGTCGCCCTGGATGTACAGCTGCTCTACCGTGGGGTCGGGCGCCGTGATCATCGGCGGATTGGCGTTAGCGGTCCACACCTGGATGGCGTGATAGAAGGCCGCGCAGGTGCAGTCGCCCAGGGTGTCGTTCATCATCATGCCGAGCGGCTGGGTAAGTTTCTGGGTGTAGTCAACGCTCGCCAGCGGCGGCGGCAGGGTCTGGCCCGCCAGCAGTGCGCTCATATGCGGCACGCGCGGATCGAAGCTGCGCGGCAGACGGCCGAGTTTGAAACCGGAATGGGTGTTCATCGAAATTGCCTCCCTTACTGGACTGGGAGGAAACACCCGCACGGCGCCGCGCGACAGGACCTGGGACCGATGAATCGCCGATCAACCGCCGATGATTTGGGCCGGCGAGCGCTTATCGCTTGCCCACCGCCTCGACACGCTGGGGCGGCCGGCGGCCGAGACCCAGGAAGCCGGCCTTGCCGCCAACGCCCTTGAGCATGAGGATCTTCACCCCCGCGCGTTTCAACACTCGCCGCAGCGCCGCCGGCGCGAAGCCGCGCGAGTCCGCGCCGCGACCGGCGACGGAGGCGATCACCCGGCCGCCGGGGCGCAGCAGCGGCAAGACCGACTTGAGGGTGCGCGCCGGATTCTCGAAGGCGGATAGGCCCGACCCCACGAAGATCAGCCCGAAGCTGGAGCGCGCATAGGGAAGGGTCATGCCGACAGGATCGGCGCCGATCACATCGGTGAGGGCGAACAGGGCCTCGGCGCCCTCGCGCTGGCCAAGCTCCACGCCCACCCACGAGCCGCATTTGCCCTCTTTGAGGGCCAGGGCGCCGGTCGCGCCCGTCCCGCAGCCGATCTCCAGCACGGCGAGGTCGGGATCGGGCGGCATGGCGTCCACCCAGGCGCGCCGCGCCTTGGAGAAAAAGGCCGACGCGGCCTCGACATGGGCTTCGCTCAGACTTGCGTTGTCGGTCATCGACTCGCAGTTCTAGCACGGCGGCGGCCGTGCGCGGACTTGGTCGTATAATGCAGCGTCGGCAGGTCGCGCTTGAGCGGGAGCCCGGAAGCGGAGGAGTCATCATGGCCGATGGACTGGTGATCGTGGCGAGCCGCCATGGGCCGGACGAGACGATGAGCCGCCTCGAAGCCGCCGTGAGCCAGCGAGGCATGGCTGTCGTTGCGCGCATCGATCACGCCGCCGCCGCCGAGGCCGCCGGCCTCTCGCTCCGCCCGACGAGGGTGCTGGTGTTCGGCGCCGCCAAGGCCGGCACGCCCCTGATGGAAGTGGCGCCGACGCTGGCCATCGACCTGCCGCTCAAGGTCCTCATCTGGACGGACGACGCCGGCGCGACACATCTCGCCTACAACGACCCGGCCTGGCTAGCCGCGCGCCACGGCCTGGACGCCGAAGGTCATCCGCAGCTCCCCGCCATGAGCACCGCCTTGGCTGAGGTCGCCCGTCAGGCCGCGACCTAGCCGCGCGCCGCGGGAGTCACGATTTCAGTTGTCGGTCCGCAGAGCGTTGTTGCGCGACCTGAGGGGCGTCAGATCCTCGGCGGCCGGGGCGTCAGGGGCGCTCAGGCGGCCCATGATCGAGTGCACATAGGCCTGGGTCTCGCGATAGGGCGGCACGCCGCCATAGCGCGCCACCGCTCCCGGACCGGCGTTATAGGCGGCCAGGGCCTTTTCCTTGTCGCCGCCGAACTGGTTCATCATCTTAGCCAGGTAGACGACGCCGCCCTCGACATTGCCGTTGGCGTCTGCCGAGTCCACGCCCAGGCTGCGCGCCGTCGCCGGCATCAGCTGCATAGCCCCTCGCGCGCCCTTGGCCGACACGCGCGAATTGTCATAGTGCGACTCCTGCCAAGCCACCGCCGCGACCAGCTTCTCGTCCACCTGATGGCGACCGGCCGAGTCATGGATGGCCTGGGCCAGTTCGGGCGGCGGCGCGGGCGTTCCACCGCCGTGGCCGCGGCTGCGGGCCGGGCCGCCGGAGATCACACGAGAGAAGGGATGGGCGCCGGGCGACATGCGCTGAGACGCACCGTCATAGATCACCACCGAGCCGTCGACGTGGACCTGCTCGACCTGCGCGTGCGCCACGCCCGCGAACGCGATGGTCGCGAACACGACCGCCCACGCGCTGTGCGCGACGAACCGCCCCCTCATGTCGACCTCGCCCCCAGGCAGTGACCGAAGGCGTCACCATAGGCCGAAAACGCCGATCGCCAAAATCGGCGCCGGGCGGCGGTCAATCGGGGCAGAGAAGGATGGTGGTGCTGTCAGTCTAACGCTAACTTTTCTCCACTTGGCGCAGGAATCCCGGACACAATCTAGCTCTAGGCCATGATCGTCCGCCACTCGGCCAGCGCGGCCGAGTGTCTCTCCCGGTACTGTTCTCGGCTGATGAGGTGGCGCTCCTGGTTGAAATGGTTGTGGACCTGACCGTGGACCGAGGCGAACTTTTGGAGTGTTTTCATCCTCCGAAATCTGAGCATCGCCCGCTCTCGTCGTCGGAAGGGCTGGTGTGAATTCTCCGCCCGGTTGTTGGCCCAGCGGCCCACGTCCTGACGGTCGGCGTTGCCGATCTCCTTCATGGCCGCCTTGTAGGATCTGAGACCGTCGGTGGTGATCCTCTGCGCCCGGCCATGGCGCTTCATCAGCTTCTTCATGAAGGTGAGCGCCGCGTCCTTATCCCGCTCCTTGGTGGCGAAGGACTCCAGCACCTCGCCCTCGTGATCGACGGCCCGCCACAGGTAGCGCATCTCGCCGTTGATCTTCACGTAGACCTCGTCGAGATGCCACCGCCAGTGGGTGTGGGCGCGCATGCTCTGGACGCGCTTCCTGCGGATCTCGGCCGCGAACATCGGCCCGAACCGGTTCCACCACAGCCCGATCGTCTCATGGCAGATGTCGATGCCGCGCTCGAAGAGCAGATCCTCCACGTTCCGCAGCGACAGCGGGTACTTCACGTACATCATCACCACCAAGCGAATCAGCGCCGCGCCCTGGGCCGCCTAGCGGCTTTCTGGTGCCGGCCGGCGCTCTTGGGATCGCTAAGGGCTCCGCCCTTGGCTCAGGCTCCGGGCGGGGTTGCTGGGCGAAGCCCATCAACCAGGAACCGCGCCATTGTTTCAGAGGGGATTCCGGAGTCGTCGGACCAGGGGCCGGAGGTCGCCTGGCGCATCGGTCGGGTGGGTGTAGCCCACGCGACCGGTTATGCGCCCTTGTCCGCAATGCTGGCCAAGCTTGGGCCTCGGAGCCACCCGACAGGTCGATCTCCAAGGGCCGGGGAACACCCCATGCAGGCGTCAGATCAGCGGCTGAGTCTCGGACGCGCGCAATGGCCAAGCTGTTTAACAACGCCGGCGACAAGCCTATCCTGCCCTCGATCCCCAAGCCGTCGATCGCCACAGTCAAGCTGGCGAACCCCGGCGCAGGCCAGCGGGAGTAATGCTCAGCTTGGGTTTCAGAGGCCGCCGCTCGGCCCACTCAACAGCCGTACCATACCCAGCCACAGCCCGAGCAGGATGATCACTCCAATCGGGATTCCGAGAAGCCCCCTCGCTCCCCATACCCGATTGGCCAGCGCGGTCGCACCTATCCAAACGATCACGAGACCACCTAAGACCAGAGTGAACACTGGCTGGTACCTCGCTTCTTATACACCATATCCAACATCATCTGCTTGGCACAGGAATCGGCAACGGAATATCGTAACACCGGTTCGACCCGCCGGCTTCCGGACTTCATCTGCGCGTGGTTTGATCGCGGGCAGCGCGAAGGTGCGGCTCTGAGGGCTAATCCCCAAAACCCAAAATCGCGCCAAGTCCGGAGCGGCGGGTCCATTGTCATCCTGCGCGCCGCCGAGCCCCGTTCTCCCCGGATCGAATCGGGTCCAATGTTAACAGGCGCGGCGAGCCTAGCGCGGCCATGCGGGACACGCAGCGGCCAAGGTGCGGCGAAGAGCCGCGAAACCTCGCCATCTGGTATCGATGTGGTATCGCGCGATATTCTTGCCGTGCAGATTGCGCTGCGGCCACAGGCGTAACGCCTTGTATTTCCTATAGAAAGGGTGGTGGACGCGGCTGGGATTGAACCAGCGACCCCTACGATGTCAACGTAGTGCTCTCCCGCTGAGCTACGCGTCCGCACCGGCGCCCCTAGGCGGGCATTCGGGAAGGCGCGGATATATCGAGGGCCCTCCCGCGTGGCAAGGTTGACGCGCAAGGTTTGACCGCCGCGCCTGGTTGGCGAATATGTCGGCATGAACGCCTGGGAGGCTCTCGCCCGGACGCCCCAGATCGACCTCGACACCGTCGAGGCCGAAACGCCCGTCCCGTTCGAGATCGCCGGGCCGCCATCCGCCTCGGCCCTGGTGTTCGCCTCCCCCCATTCGGGCCGCATCTATCCCACCGGCATGATGTCAGCCTCGCGCCTGGACGCGGACGCCATCCGCCGCTCGGAAGATGTGTGGGTCGACCGGCTGATCGAGGCCGCGCCGGCCTTCGGCGTCAGCGTCATCACCGCCCGCCTGGCCCGCGTCTATCTCGACGTGAACCGCGAGCCGTGGGAGCTCGATCCCACCATGTTCTCCGACGAGCTCCCCGCCTATGCGCGGGCGCGCTCGGCGCGGGTGGCCGCCGGGCTCGGGGCCATCGCCCGCATCGTCTCCGAAGGCGAGGAGGTCTATGCCCGCAAGCTGACCTTCGCCGAGGCCAGGCAGCGCGTCGAGGCGGTCCACGCGCCTTACCACACCGCCCTGCGCGGGCTTTTAAACGAGGCGCTGGCCGCGAACGGCGTCGCCGTCCTGCTCGACTGGCACTCCATGCCCTCGGCGGCGGCGCGCCATGCCGCCGGCGGAGCGTGCGACGTGGTGCTGGGCGATCGCTTCGGCGGCGCCTGCGCGCCGGGTATCGCGCGTGTGGTTGAGCGCGGGCTGACGGACCTGGGATACGCCGTGGCGCGCAATGCGCCCTACGCCGGCGGCTACACCACCGAACACTACGGACGGCCGGCGCGGCGGGTCCACGCCCTGCAGATCGAGGTCAACCGCGCGCTCTATGTCGATGAGGCGAGCCTGGCGCCGACGCCCGGCTTCGCGCGGCTGAAGGCCGATCTCGAGCGCCTGTTCGCCACCCTCGCCGAAACTGACTGGGCGGGGATGTAGGCCGCCGCGCGGCCCACGTCGTCACATGAGACGACCGAGCGCTTCGATGAGCGCCGCCGGATCGTCCGCAGGAATCAGCTCAAGCCCCGGCTGAGGGTCGAGGCCGCACGCGGGCGTGGCGATGACCGGAACGCCGGCGGCCAAGGCGGCCAGCAGTCGGCGCGGCTGATCCTCCACGATCGCCGGCTGGACCACCGCCAGGGCGCTCCTCCAATCGCCGGGCGCCACAAGACGCGCCCCGGACCAGAAGTCCGGACCTTCGAGTTGCGATCCCAACGGCGCAACTTCGAGACCGAGCGCGTCGGCCGCCTGGCGCACCGCATGGGCGCCTTTGCGCGCCACGGTGGGGCCGGGGAAGGCGATGAACCGGCCGGGGGGCGTCAGGCGGGAGTCCGGCGGGCTGGGGAGGGCCCACGGCAGGCGATGGGCCCGTTCGCCAAAGAGAGCCGCGATCTCGGCGTGCGGCGTCACAATTCGTGTCGCCGCGGCGAGGGCCTCGGATTCGGCGTCCGCCAGCCACGCGGGCGCGCGGAAGTCGGCGAGCGTCTGTCGATCCGGGTGGAGGGCCGCCGCGCCGTCCAATCGCGCCTGGAGAACGTTTATCGGCAGCCGCGTCATCAGCACCGTGACTTCGCGCCCGCCAAGGCGTCCCTCGCGCCAGAGGAATGGGAGGTATGACTGGGCGACGACGACCGAAGTAACCTCCGGTCGCAAGAGCCTGGCCAGCGACAGGGCTATGCGACGCGCGCCTGCGATTTCGGCACCGCGCCGGACGGCGCCCTGCTGTCCCGCCCTGCGTTGCGCCACGGAGCGTCGGAGGGTGGCCATGGCCGCGCCGCCGACCGCCTCGAAGCCATCCGTGGGCCAGGCATAGCGATGGAAGCGCGCCGGATCGCCGGCAATGGGAACGCCCAGACGATCGTCCCCGGTTCGAACCGCGCAGACAAAGGCTTGAAATTCCGGCCACGCCTCGTCGACGAGGAAGACGCGCCGCCTCGTTTCGAGGGCCGGAGCCTTGCGGGCATGACGGAAGCAATCCGTCTCGTCGCAGAGCCCGCAGCTTCGGGGTTCGGACGCGCACGCGACGACCTCCGGCTCGGGCGGCCTTCCGGCCGCGCAGGCGCCCAGCAGACGAACCATCAGGCTCTCCGCATCAAGGCCGACGGTCAGCCGCAGATCGCGGTCGCAGACAAAGCGAAAGTCGACATAGTTCCAGGCGACGGTGGCGTCGCGACCTTGGGCGGCGGCGGAGCCCGGCACGACGCGTGAGTGCGCATGGCGCTCGACGATCCGGCACCCGGCCTGTAGCGCCACGTCATAAAGGGCGTTGGAGAGCTGACAGAGCCCTCCACCGATGGCGGGGACCATGCAGCCCTCGCGAAGCATGCGGCCCGCCACGAAGCCCCGTAGCGCCGTCGGCGGGCCGACCTGTCGCCAGAAGCTGAACATCGCGCCGGCGGGCATGACGAGGCCATCGAGCGCACGCGCGGCGATCCGCAGATTCTCGACCTTGCCCCACTGCCAGGCCTGCTCGGGAACCGCCGTGTCGGTCCACAACGCCGTGCGGCTCTCGCCGGCGATCTCCGTGGCGGATGGGGGCGCCGCACGGGTCAGGCGGGGTGTCGATTCGGCGAGGTCATTGGCCGCCCGGCGCGCGCGAAGCAGCGCCGCCTTGACGGTAAAAATAGCGGCCGACCGCCGGGTAGGCGGCGTCCAGACCTTGGCGCGCGTGGGGAAGGTTGTCGTCATGAGGCCCCGCAGACCTCAGCCACCGTAACACAGGTATTGAACCGTTGCCGTCCGCGCGGAACCGGCGCGCCAATGCTGTAGCCAAAAAAAATGGCCGCGCACGGCGGCGCGGCCAGTTCATTAGGGAGGAAACGCCCAGGAAGGGCAGAGTCGTCAGCGACGCCTCATAACCAAAGATTACGGTGCAACGCACAATAGGGCAAGGGCAAAATCGTCGCAGGTCGCCATTTTGGCTGACGACCGGATAAGTTTTTCTAATTCAATGGATTAGAAATGGGCCGACTGGCGGCTTTCGGGGCCTTTTGCAATGAAAATTGTTGCAGCGCACCACGGATCGGCCGGGGTGTGTGGCTTCGGGACGGAATTTCGCCTATATGCCCGCCCTTCCCAAGGATCGGCCCCCTTCACATGTCGCTTCGTAATATCGCCATCATCGCCCACGTCGACCATGGCAAAACCACCCTCGTCGACCAGATGCTGGCTCAGTCGGGCATTTTTCGCGCCAATGAAGCCCATCAGGAACGGGCCATGGACTCCAACGACCAGGAGCGCGAGCGCGGCATCACCATCCTGGCCAAGGCCACCTCGGTGCTATGGCACGGCGCGGCCGGCGAGACGCGGATCAACATCATCGACACGCCCGGCCACGCCGACTTCGGCGGCGAGGTGGAGCGGATCCTGGGCATGGTCGACGGCGCGCTGCTGCTGGTCGACGCCGAGGAAGGCGTCATGCCGCAGACCAAGTTCGTGCTGGGCAAGGCGCTGAAGCTCGGCCTGCGGCCCATCGTGGTGCTGAACAAGGTCGATCGGCCGCACGCCGACCCGGACCGCGTTCTGAACGACGCCTTCGACCTCTTCGCCGCGATCGGCGCCACCGACGAACAACTCGACTTCCCCCACATGTACGCCAGCGGCAAGCAGGGCTGGGCCGTCGTCGACATGGCTGACGAGAAGACCGATCTCGCGCCGCTGTTCGACAAGATCGTCGAGCATGTGCCGGCGCCCGCCGCCGTGGCGCGCCTGGACGAGCCGGCGCAATTGCTGGCGGTGCTGATTGAGGCCGATCCGTTCCTCGGGCGCCTGCTCACGGGTAGAGTGGAATCAGGCCGGCTGACGCCGGGCATGGCCATCCGCGCGCTCTCGCGCGAGGGCGTGGAGATCGAGCGCGGGCGGATCAGCAAGCTGCTGGCGTTCCGCGGCCTCAAGCGCGCGCCGATCGAAGAGGCCCTGGCCGGCGATATCGTGGCCGTGGCCGGGCTCTCCAAGGCCACCGTCGCCGACACCCTGGGCGCGCTCGACGCCGAAGGCGCCCTGCCGGCCCAGCCGATCGATCCGCCGACCATCGCCATCACCGTCTCGGTCAACGACAGCCCGCTGGCCGGGCGCGACGGCGACAAGGTGCAGAGCCGCGTCATCCGCGAGCGCCTGCTGCGCGAGGCCGAGGCGAATGTGGCCGTCAAGGTCACCGAGACCAGCGAAAAAGACGCCTTCGAGGTGTCCGGCCGCGGCGAATTGCAACTGGGCGTGCTCATCGAAACCATGCGCCGCGAGGGCTTCGAGGTGTCGATCAGCCGCCCGCGCGTGGTCTATCAGACCGATCCCGAGACCGGCGCGCGGCTTGAGCCGATCGAGGAGGTGGTCATCGACGTCGACGACGATTTCTCGGGTGTGGTCATCGAGAAGCTCTCGGCCCGCAAGGCGGAGCTCAAGGACATGGGCCCCTCGGGCGCCGGCAAGACGCGCGTCACCTTCCTCGCGCCCTCGCGCGCCCTGATCGGCTATCAGGGCGAGTTCCTGACCGACACACGCGGCTCCGGCGTCCTCAACCGCGTGTTCAGCCACTATGAACCCTACAAGGGCGCGATCGAGGGCCGCCGCAACGGCGCCCTGATCTCCAACTCCGACGGCGAGACCGCGGCCTTCGCCCTGTGGAACCTCGAGGATCGCGGGACCATGTTCGTGGGCTCGGGCGAGAAGACCTATCAGGGGATGATCATCGGCGAGAACGCCAAGCCAGACGATCTCGACGTCAATCCGATGAAATCCAAACAGCTCACCAATGTGCGCGCCTCGGGCAAGGACGAAGCCATTCGCCTCACGCCGCCGCGCCGGCTTACCCTCGAACAGGCCATCGCCTATATCGGCAACGACGAGCTGGTCGAGGTGACCCCCAAGGCGATCCGCCTGCGCAAGGCGGTGCTCGATCCCACCTACCGCAAGCGGCGGGTGAAGGAAGACGCCTAGCCGGGAGAATTGACATTTTGCAAGTTTACTGCAGAATGATCTGACGTGCGGCCTCGCCGGCGACCGGCCATCGATGCCGCTCCGTAAATCACCGTAGATTCACCATTCCTACGGTGATTTACGGTGGAGACGGGGGATGGCGCGCCGCAACTACGGAGAAATCACCGTCACTACGGTGATTTACGGTGCGGGCGGGTGAATGGCGCGCGGCTCGGCCGCTGTGATAAGGCTCGCATCGCCATGGCCAACGCCGTCTTCGCCGCCCTGCCGACCACCATCTTCGCGGTCATGTCGGGGCTTGCGCGCGAGCATGACGCAGTCAATCTCGGCCAGGGCTTTCCCGACGAGCCGGGCCCCGAGGCCATCCGCCGCGCGGCCGCCGAGGCCGTGCTCAATGGCGACAATCAATATCCGCCCATGCCCGGCCTGCCGGGGCTGCGCGAGGCCGTGGGCCGCCACTACGCCCGCTTTCAGGGCCTCGACCTCGACTGGCGGACGGAGATCACCGTCACCTCGGGAGCGACCGAGGCGCTGGCTTGCGCCTTCCTGGCCCTCATCGAGCCCGGCGACGAGGTGGTGCTGTTCGCCCCGGTCTATGACGCCTATGCCCCGATGGTGCGCCGCGCCGGCGGCGTTCCCAGGATCGTGCGCCTGGCACCACCCGACTGGCGCTTTGACCGGGCGGCGCTGGAGGCCGCCTTCACCGACCGGACGCGCCTGGTCGTGCTCAACAACCCGCTCAACCCGACAGCCACGGTGTCAACGGCGGACGATCTGACGCTTCTGGCGGAATTCTGCTTGCGCTTCGACGTCACGGCGATCTGCGACGAGGTGTGGGAGCAGGTGGTGTTCGACGGCGCGCGCCACCTGCCGCTGATGGCCTTTCCCGGCATGCGCGAGCGCACCGTCAAGATCGGCTCGGCCGGCAAGATGTTCGCCCTCACCGGCTGGAAGGTCGGGTTCCTCATCGCCGCCCCGGCCCTGACGGCGGTGTTGGCCAAGGCCCACCAGTTCCTGACCTTCACCACCGCGCCCAACCTTCAGACGGCCGTGGCCTGGGGACTGGACAACAGCGACGCCTGGTTCGCGGCCATGCCGGACGATTTGGCCGCCTCGCGCGACCACCTGGCCGGCGCGCTGAAGCGCGAGGGCTTCGCCACCCTGCCCTGCCAGGGCACCTACTTCCTCAATGTCGACCTCGCCGCCTCGGGCGTCCGCGAAGACGACATGAGTTTCTGCCTGCGCGCAGTGAAGGAGGCGGGCGTGGCCGCCATCCCGATCTCGGCCTTTTATGAAGACAATCCGGTACGCGGGGCCATCCGCCTGTGCTTCGCCAAACGCGGCCAGACCCTGGAGGAAGGCGCGCGACGCCTCGCCAAGGCGCGGGAGCTGAGCCTGAAAGGCTAGCTGGTCGTACCGCCGTCGATGACGATGGTCTGGCCGGTCATCCACGATCCGGCCCGCGAGGCCAGGAACACCGCCGCGCCGGCGATGTCGTCGGGCTCGCCCAGCCGCCGCAGGGGGTTGCCGAAGCTGGAGCGCCGCTCGGCCTCGGGCGTCTCCCATAGCGCGCGGGCGAAGTCGGTCTTCACTAAGCCCGGGGCGATGCAGTTGACGCGGATGTTGTTGGGCGACAGCTCCTGCGCCAGGTTGCGCGCCAGCTGCATGTCGGCCGCCTTGGAGATGCAATAGGCGCCGATGTCGCCGCTGCCTCTCAGGCCGCCGATCGACGAGATGATGACGATCGCCCCGTCTTTCCGCTCAGCCATCTCCGGGGCGACCATATGGATCAGCCAATGGTTGGAGACGATGTTGTTGCCGAGGATCTTATGGAAGGCCTCGTCACTGATCCCCGCCATCGGCCCGTAGTAGGGATTGGAGGCGGCGTTGCAGACCAGGATGTCGATCTTGCCGAAGGCCGCGCGGCTCTCGTCCACCAGCCTCTGAAGGTCGTCCTTGGACGAGATATTGGCCGGAACGGCGATCGCGGCGCCCGCGTGCCGGGCGTTGATGGCTTCCGCGACTTCCTCGCAGGCCGCGGCCTTGCGCGAGGAGATGACGACCTTGGCGCCGTGTTCGGCCAGGCGTTCGGCTATCGCCTTACCGATTCCCTTCGTGGAGCCGGTGACCACCGCGACCTTTCCGGTAAGATCGAACAGCTCCATGACCGCCTCCGCCAAACACTTGTTTGATTGGCTGGCGGATTAGGGCGGCGGGCGCGACCGGTCAAGTCGCGCGGTTTACGGTCCTCGCACGCGCCGATTTGCGCGGGGCCGGGGCGACTTCTTCGTAGCGATAGACTGAGAGGGAGCCTTCGACGCCGGCGGCGACGTGCCTCAGATGCGGGGGTGTGCGGTCGCGGACCACGGGCACGGGCAACTCACCGGCGTTACCGGCCATGACCGACCGGCGCAGGATTTCGAAGGCCTCGGCCGGGCTGGCCAGGTCGAGATCGAGGGCATCGATCCCATCGGCTTCGGACGCCACAGCCCGCGGGGCTTCGTGTTCGTGAACGGGATGACCGAAAATAGCGAGGGCGCGGGCCCAAGGCTTGGCGAACATCTAGCTTCCTCTCAAGTGTCAGCGTTGCGGCGCCGGCGATCCACCGGGTCGGTCATCAAAAGCACCGGTTCATTGGGATCGGCTAGGACGTCCAGCCGATGATTCACCGATGTTTCGCCGATGACGCCGCTACTGACGTTCCGTAACGGACGCTTTCAGGCGGCCTGGTGGAATTGCGGCGCCTCACCATGCATGACGGGTGTCGTGGCGGCGATTCGGCGCAGGGCCTCGTAAGCGTCGGCGGGGCTGTTCAGATCGAGATCGCAAAAATCACTGCTCAGCGACTCGATCTTTGACAACAAAGCTTGGGTTACTGCGACCGCCTCGGAGTCGGCGGGATGGCCAAAGGCGCAGTGCGCCCTAGCCTGTGACTTAGAGAGCATCGTGGATCCTTAAGAGCTATATCATCCCACGCCGGCGTGCGTCGGATTGACGCAGAAGACACCTATTTGTGGTTAATGGCCAGGGTAGTTGGCCGATGAAACGCCGATTTTTTGCCGATGGCGGGGTGCGACAATGAGGGCGTCTTGCTGATTTCGGCCGGCTGCCCCTATCCTCGCAACACGCTTGTGGACGGCATTCCGGCGGGGGATGTCGCGGGCGACGAGGAGAAGCGCCGATGCCGGCCATGCAGACCGTGTTGCACACACTGAACGCGAATACGGGCCGGGATAACATCCGCACCTTCGCCAGAACCAACCGCGAGGAGTTCGCGCATGGGCAGAACCTTGCGGTGGCCCTGGCGAATGCGGCGGCGAAAGATTCGCCCCTCTACGACACCTTCAAGGACTATCTCGGCCGGATGCCCGGCGGCATCAGCGAGGCCTTGCGCGCCACGATTCACTACGCCCTCGGCACCACGCCGCCGACCCTGATCACCTTCGCCTGGGCCCCCAGCTACGACTATGAGATCGACATCTGGCAGGCGCCGGACACCGAGACGACCAAGGGCGGGATCACCGTGCTGTTCAAGAGCCGCTACCCCGACGACGCCCACCCGATCGCCGCCAAATAGCCGACTAGAGCAAACCCCGTTCAGACGGAATCGTCCGAACGGGGATAATTTACTCTAGAATCAAAAGTGTAGAGCCTGATTCAACGTTTGCATCTGTTCCGTGCAAACATAGCAGGCCCTGGATCAGACGCCTCGTTTTTGAGCCTCGCGCGCGAGGTTGAAGCCGTCGCGTATGTGTTCCCGGTCGACGTCCCGCAGATAGGGGGCGGCGAGAGGCCGGCGGGTCGAGGGGCTCACCGGGTCGATCCGGCCGAGCGCCTTGACCGCCTCCTCAAAGCGGCCGAGTTGCGCCAGGCTGGAGACGAGCACGGCTGAAATCGCGCCGTCCATGTTTCGCGACGCGCTGCGGGCGATCTCGGCCGCCGTCCCGAAGTCGCGCGCCTGATAGTGGGCAAGCGCCAGAGTCTCGAGCATCGGGCCGATCTGGGGATCGCACGGGCTGAGGCTAAGGCTGCGCTCCAGCGGCGCTATGGCCTTTTCGGGCTCGCCGGCGAAAATCAGCACCTGACCCAGTCGGTAGTAGGCATAGGCGAAGTTGGGGTTGAGGGTCAGCGCCAGGCGGGCGCTGTCCAAGGCGGTGGCGTGGTCGCCAAGGTAGAGCTCCAGGGCGGCGGCGGCGAAATAGGCCGTAGCCTCGCGCGGATCGAGACGGATAGCGGTCCGCGCCGCCGTCAGTCCGGCGCGCAGATCCGCCTCGGGGTCCTCGGAATCGCCATAGATCACCCGACCGTACAGTTCGCGCGCCATGCCAACATGGGCGAGGGCCAGATTCGGGTCCTGGCGCGCGGCTTCGCGGAACAGTCTAAGGGCTTCCGCGCTGCTGCCCATGCTGAGCTGGTTGTGGAACCACATCGCTCGGTAGAAACAGTCGAGAGCGCTGAAGTCGGCGAAGCTCTTGCGCTCGACCCGACCTGCTTCGCCCTCGAGCATGGCCGGCTCGATGGCCGCCACCACCTGCTCGGTCAGTTCGTCCTGCAGCGCGAACACATCGACCAACTCGCGATCGAACTTCTCCGCCCAGATGTTGGAGCCAGAGGACGCGTCGACGAGCTGTACGGTCACGCGCATGCGCTTGCCGGCCGTCCGTACGCCGCCGGACAGGAGGTAGCGCACCCCCAACTCCTGGCCGATACGGGCCGGATCGACGTCCTTGTTCTTGTAGGCGAAGCTCGAATGGCGGGCGATGACGAAGAACCAGCGCCAGCGCGACAGCGCCGTCACTATGTCTTCCGAGATGGCGTCGGCGAGATACTCCTGGTCGCTGTCACTGCTCAGGTTCTTGAAAGGCAGGACGGCGATCGAGGGTTTTGCGGGCAGGACGAGCGGCGGCCGCTCCCCGGCCGCGGTGATGACGCCCAGGCGACTATGGTCCGCTGTGGCGACGCTCAATCGATAGCCGACCTTGGTGATGGTCTCGACTTCGAAGACACCGGCGCCCAGGCCCTCGCTCAGCCGGCGCACGCGGCCGATGACGCGATTGAGCGCGTCTTCGCCGACGATCACGCCGCGCCAGCATGACTCCAGGAGATCGTCGCGCGAGACAATGCGCCCACCGGTCTTCGCGAGGACGACCAGAACCTGCATCACGCGGGGTTCGAGAATTTCCTCGCGCCCGTCGTCATGGGCTATCCGGCGGTGCGCCGGGTCGATTTCCAGAGGTCCGAGGCGAAACGTGCGCTCGCGCGCAAGATCGACGGGCGCGATCTCACGGCTCAACTCCGGCGGTAACGCCCCTCTCCCCCCGTCCAGGCCGGACAGGGAGCCAAACTCGCCTACGGTAGCCACCATGGACTGTCGTCGTCCGTTTTGTTGATGGCCAAGCTAACAGGCACATGGGTTTGACGCTATGGCCCGCGAACCGGGATCGCCGATCCGTTGCGGTGCGCCTCGAAATCGCGCAGCGCCCCGAAGATCGCTGCCGACTCCGCTCCGCGATCAGAGGCCGCTGGGGATCGAGACGGGCGCGCCGGTCGCCGGCGAGGCGGGCGCGGTGAAGGCGACGCCCAGGACCAGAAAGCCCAGGGCGGCCAGCACGGTGAGCAGATTGAGGACGCTTCGTCCTGACATGGCGGTTCCCCGCGTCCGGGCGATCATATGTGGACGGCGTAGGCCGCGGCGGTGACCGCCATGGCCAGAAAGCCGGCGAAGGCGGAGACGTAAACCTTGAACATCGAACTCTCCCCAGGGGGCTGCGATTGGATGCCCGGAAAAGACACGCGATCTGGGATCGGCGACAGGACGTCGAACCGATGGTTTGCCGATGAATCGCCGATGGCTTGCGAACGCCATGCCCGCGCCGCAAGATGCCGCCATGCCCGATGGCGAGATCAAGACGGCCCGAGCGCCCGCCTTCGGGCGCGGGTTTTTGAGGGATATCTGGTACTTCGCCGCCCTCTCCAGCGATCTCAAGGCCGGCCGCATGGCGCGCCACGAGATCATGGGCGAGCCGGTGGTGCTGGGCCGGACCCACGGCGGCGAGGTTGTCGCCCTGCGTGACATCTGTCCGCATCGCGCCGCGCCGCTGTCCGCCGGGCGCTTCGCCCGTGAGCCGGACGGGACCGAAAGCGTCGAATGTCCCTACCACGGCTGGCGATTTTCCACCGACGGAACCTGCCGGGCGGTGCCGTCGCTGACGGCGGCCGACAGCCTCGATGTCTCGCGCATCGCCGTGCGGCGTTATCCCGTCGCCGAAAGCCAGGGGTTGGTGTTCGTCTGGATGGCCACGGACGGCGGCGTGCGCGCCGAGGCGCCGCCACCCCCGCCCACCTTTCCTGGCGTGGTCGGCGGCCGACCCAAGCTGGTCGACCGCATGGAGTTCGCCGCCCACATCGACCACGCCGTGGTCGGACTGATGGATCCGGCCCACGGCCCCTTCGTCCACCGCCAATGGTGGTGGCGTTCGCACGGCTCCATGCATGAGAAGGCCAAGAGCTTCGCGCCATCGACGGAGGGCTTCGTCATGACCCGCCATCCGCCGTCGCGGAATTCGCGGGCCTATGCCCTGCTCGGCGGCGCGCCGATGACCGAGATCACCTTTCGCCTCCCGGGCCTGCGCTGGGAGCACATCGAGGCGGGCAAGCGACAGGTGCTGTCCCTCACCTGCCTGACTCCGATCACCGAGGCGCGCACGCGCATCACCCAGATCGTCTGGTCCGACCACCCGGTCTTCGCCCTGGCCGGCCCCTTCGTGAAGGCCGGCGCGCGGCGCTTCCTCCGACAGGACGGCGACATGGTCGACCTGCAGAACCAGGGCTTGAAATACGATCCGGGGCTGATGTGGATCGACGACGCCGATCAGCAGGCTAAATGGTATCAGGCGCTGCGGCGGGAATGGGTGGCCAGCCGGGCCGAGGGCCGGCCCTTCGTCAATCCGGTCGGAGCGCGGACGTTGCGTTGGACCAGCTGAGCGTCATCGTGGCCCTATGGCGGACATGATCGCGCGGCTCTACCTTGAGCCAATGAAAGCGCCGGCTCTCGCACTCTTCATGCTCGCCTTGCCACTGGCGGGCGAGGCGGCGCCCCCGCCGGCGCCCAATCCGGTGTTCATCAGCCCGTCGGGCGAGCCGGTCCGGCCGACTCCCCAGGCGCCGGACGCATTCGAAGCCTGGTTCGCCCGCCTCGACGCCCGCCATGACGGCAAGGTGGATCGGGCGGAGTTTCGCGCCGACGCGGAACAGTTCTTCAAACGCCTCGACGCCAGTGGCGACGGGGTGATCGACGGGTTCGAGATCGCGGCCTATGAAAAGACCGTGGCCCCCGAACTGGACATCGCCGGGCAGGGTTTCGCCCGCGGCGGGTCTACAAACGTGATCTCCCTGCTCTCCGATCCAGAGCCCGTGAGCAGCGCAGACCTGCAGCTCAACGCCCACATAACCCTGGAGGAGTGGCTGACGGTGGCCGACCGTCGGTTCGATCTGCTCGACGTCAAGCATCAGGGCTATCTCACACGCGACGGACTGCTCGCCCTGCTCCCCAAATCGGCCAAGGAGCGCAAACGGTGAAACGCCTCGCAGCCCTCCTCGTCCCCTTCGCTCTCGCCGCCTGCGGGCCCCGGGCTCCGGCTTTTCCGAACGATACGCTCGACCAGGCGATCGAGGCCTCGATCGGCGATCCCAGCACCTGCGTGCTCATCGTCGACCGCGCCACCGGCAAGACGGTCTACAGCTACAACGGCGGCTTCAATTGCGTGCGCGGCTTGCCAGCCTGCGATCGGCCGGGCTTCCTCAACGCCACCCAGGCCCTGGCCTTCGCCACCCTGCCAGATGGACGCAAGACGAGCTGCAACTCTGTCGCTGACGGATCGCGCACCGTAGGCTGGGCCGCCGGCCGCGTGCCCAGCGCCAAGCACGACTACGTCTATTCGGCAGTGATGGAGGGACAGCGCGCCCTGCCCGGCCAGGAGATGGCCTCGCGCCTGGAGGACGCCTTCTCGAACGCCGCCCTCTAGGCAGGATCCGGCTTGCGGTAGTTGGTCTCGATCCAGGTTTTATAGGCGCCGGAGGTGACGGCGCGCCACCACGGCTCATTGTTCAGATACCAGGCGAGCGTCCTAGCGAGGCTGGCGGCGAAGTCTCCAGCCGGGTGGTAGCCGAGTTCGTCGCGGATCTTGCGGTCGTCGATGGCGTAGCGTCGGTCGTGACCCAACCGGTCGGGAACGTGGGTCACCAGCGCGGCCGAGGCGCCCCCCAGAGCCGCCGGCGCCGCGGGGAACCGGGCGGCAAGCGCCGGATCGGCCGCGAACGCGCCATCCACCGCCGCGCACAGTCGCTCGACCAGCTCCAGGTTGGCGAGTTCCGAGCCGCCGCCGACATTGTAGGTCTCGCCAGGCCGCCCCTTGTCCAGAATGAGCTGGATGGCGTCGCAGTGATCGGCCACGTCCAGCCAATCGCGCACGTTCCGACCGTCGCCATAGACCGGCAACGCGCGGCCGTGCAGCGCATTGATGAGAAACAGCGGAATCAGCTTTTCCGGGTGCTGATAGGGCCCGAAGTTGTTGGAGCAGTTGGAGATCGTCGTCTCGAGCCCGAATGTGCGGCTGTAGGCGCGCACCAGATGGTCGGACGCCGCCTTGGTGGCCGAATAGGGCGAGTTGGGCGCGTAGGGCGTCTGCTCATGGAACGCCGGATCGTCCATCTCCAGGCTGCCGAAGACCTCGTCGGTGGAGATGTGGTGAAAGCGGTGAGGCCGGCCGCTGCCCGTGTCGAGCCACACCTTGCGCGCGGCCTTCAGCAAGGAATGAGTGCCGATCACATTGGTGTCGACGAAGGCGTCCGGTCCGTGGATGGAGCGGTCGACGTGGCTTTCGGCGGCGAAGTTGACGATCGTATTGACCGTGTAGTCGGCCAGGATTCCCTCGACGAGGGCCTGGTCGCGGATATCGCCGTGAATGAAGACGATGTCGTCGACGCCGTCGAGATTGGCTTTGTCGCCGGCATAGGTCAGGGCGTCGAGCACCACCAGGACGTCGGTGGGGCGACGGGCCCGCCGACGGCGGACGAAGTTGGTTCCGATAAATCCGGCCCCGCCGGTGATCAGCAGCGACGTCATGGTCTCATCCTGGCGAGGACGGCGCGCAAGGCGGCGCGCCAGTGTGGAGACGGGCCGCCCAAAAGCGTGAACGTGGCGCTCTTGTCCAGCACGCTGAAGGCCGGGCGAGTCGCGGGGGTGGGATAGTCAGCCGTGGAGATCGGCCGCACCGGCGGCGCTCGCTCCAGAAGTCCGACACTCGCCGCCTCTTCGGCGATGGCCGTGGCGAAGTCGTACCAGGAGGCGACGCCGGCGTCGGTGAAGTGGAGTGTTCCACGCGAATCGCCGGCGGCCAGGGTCCACAGCGCCGAGGCGAGCGTGAGCGTCGAGGTCGGCGTTCCGATCTGATCGGCGACGACACCGATTTCCGGACGAGACGCCATCAGGCGCAGCATGGTGGCCAGGAAGTTCGCCCCCGACGGCCCATAGACCCAGGCCGTGCGCACGATCAGCGAGTCCAGCGCCGTCTGGGCCACGACCTGCTCGCCGGCGAGTTTGGAGGCTCCGTAGACGTTCAGCGGTCCGGTGGGATCCTCAGGGCGATACGGACGGCTAGCCCGCCCACCGAAGACAAAGTCGGTGGAGACATGGACCAGACGGGCGCCGGCCGCCCGGGCGGCCTCCGCCAGATGGCCGGCGCCGTCGCGATTGATCCGGAACGCCAGGTCCGGCTCGCTCTCGGCCCGGTCCACCGCCGTATAGGCCGCCGCATTGACGATCAGGTCCGGCGCCTGCCGGCGGACGGCGTCCCCGACGGCGTCCCGGTCGCCGATATCGAGCTCGGCCCGCGCCAGACCAACCGTCTCCCATCCGGCCGGCGGGTTGGCCAGGAGAGCCCGGCCGAGTTGCCCGGCCGCCCCCGTCACCAGCGCCTTCATGGAAACAGCATCGCCTCGGCGAGAAGGGGTGCGACCGCGTCCTTGGCCGACAGAGTCGGCGCCACCCCGGGCGGCAGCGGCCAGTCTATGGCCAGTGTGGGATCGTCCCAGCGCACCGCCCGCTCGTCGGCCGGCGAGTAGAGGCCCGAGCATTTGTAGAGAAAGTCCGCGCTCGGCGAGAGCACCAGGAAGCCGTGGGCGAGGCCGGCCGGCGCCCACAACATGCGCTTGTTCTCCGCCGACAGCTCCACCCCGAACCAGCGGCCGAAGGTCGGCGAGGCGCGGCGCAGATCGGCGACCACGTCAAACACAGCGCCGGCGACCACGCGGGCCAGTTTTCCCTGAGGGTTGGGCAACTGATAGTGCAGGCCGCGCAGCACGCCCTGAGCCGAACGGCTGTGGTTGTCCTGATCGAAGTGGGCGTCGATCCCCGCCTCGGCGAACTTATCCCTATGCCACGTCTCCATGAAGAAGCCGCGCTCGTCGCCGAAGGCCCGCGGCTCGATCACCACGGCGCCCGGAATGGGTGTGGGCAGGAACTTCACCGGGCGGCGGCCTCGGCCAGCAGGGTGAGCAGATACTCGCCGTAGCCGCTGGATCTGAGCGGGCTGGCCAGCGCCTCCAGCTCGGCGTCGGAGATCCAGCCCTGCCGCCAGGCGATCTCCTCGGGGCAACAGATCTTGAGGCCCTCCCGCTCTTCGACGATGCGTACGAACAGCGCCGCGTCCAGCAGCGCCGCGTGCGTGCCGGTGTCGAGCCAAGCGTGACCGCGCCCCAGCACCTCCACGGCGAGGTCGCCGGCCTCGAGATAGCGGCGGTTGAGGTCGGTGATCTCCAGCTCGCCCCGCGCGGAGGGCGCCAGATCGGCGGCGAAATCGGTCACGCGCGCGTCATAGAAATAGAGTCCGGTCACCGCATGGTTGGACTTCGGCGCGGACGGTTTTTCCTCGATGCTTACGGCGCGGCCGTCGGCGCCGAAGGAGACGACTCCGTACTGCGAGGGATCCTTGACCCTGTAGGCGAACACCGTGGCGCCCTGGTCGCGATCGCTCGCCCGCCTGAGGATCTCCTGCAGGGTGGCGCCATAGAAAAGGTTGTCGCCCAGAATGAGCGCCGAGGGCCCACCGTCGACGAAGTCCGCGCCGATGCGGAAGGCCTGGGCCAGGCCTTCGGGACGCGGCTGGACCGCATAGTCGATCGACAGCCCCCAGCGGGCCCCGTCGCCGAGCAACCGACGGAAAGCGTCCTGTTCGTGCGGCGTGGTGATCACCAGGATCTCGCGGATCCCCGCCAGCATCAGCACCGACAGCGGATAGAAGATCATCGGCTTGTCGAACACTGGCATGAGCTGTTTGCTCACCGCCACGGTTAGCGGATAGAGACGCGTGCCCGCGCCGCCCGCCAGAATAATGCCTCTTCGTGTCATGGCGCGTGACCTAGCAGATATTGATGTGGTTTTTCGGCGAGGCGGCGGGCGAGGCGGAAATATGTGGAAAAATGTCGGGGGCGCAATTCAAATGCCCCAGGCGTATGACATTTGGCCCCGCCCGCCGGGGTCCCTGCAAGTGGAAGGTGAATGAGCGAGACCAGCCCCTATTCGCCCCGACCCTCCGCCGCGCGCGTGACGCGCCGAGCGGCCTGGCGGACGCCGATCGCCATCGCGGTCGTCGTCATCGTCGCGATCCTGATCGCCGCGACCCTGACCTTCTGCTCATCCCAAGGCGCCCAGCAAGGGGGCGGCGCGGGTGGCCACGGAAGGCATGGCGGCGCCGGCGGGGCAGGCGGCGCAGGTGGACGGCCGTCGATCACGGTCGGCACCGCCAAGGCGACGGCTGGCGACATACCGATCACGGTCCAGGCGCTCGGCACCGTGACGCCGCTGGCCACGGTGAGCGTCAACGCCCGCGTCTCCGGCGAACTCCAGCGCCTGGGTTTCCGCGAAGGGCAGCTCGTCAAGAAGGGCCAGCTTCTGGTCCAGGTCGATCCGCGCCCCTTCCAGGCTGCGCTCGACCAGGCCGCCGGCACGCTCGCCCGTGACCAGGCCAGTCTGGCCGGGGCGCAGAAGGACCTCGACCGCTACAAGACGCTGAACGCGCAGGATTCGATCGCGCGCCAGACCTATGAAGACCAAATCGCCACGGTGAAGCAGGATCAGGCCACCGTCGCCACCGACAAGGCGGCGGTCGAATCGGACCGCCTCAACCTGTCCTTCACTCGTGTCGTGGCCCCGGTATCGGGTCGCATCGGCTTGCGCCAGATCGATCCCGGCAACCAGATCACCGCCAATGAGTCGACCCCATTCGCGGTGGTGACCCAGATGGATCCGATCACGGTCATCTTCTCAGTTCCGGAAGACGAGATCGGCCCCATCGAGCAGCACGGCGGCGCAGGCCTGACGACCACGGCCTACGACCGGGCCGGCGGGTCCGTCCTGGCGGTCGGGACTCTGTCGACGCTCGATAATCTCATCGACACCACCACCGGCACGGTGAAGGCGAGGTCCTCGTTCCCGAACGGCGCGGGCAAGCTGTTCCCCAACCAGTTCGTCAACGTCACCCTGTTGGTCGACACGCTCAAGAACCAGGTGACGGTGCCGACCACCGCGGTCCGGACCGGCCCCAACGGGAGCTACGTCTGGGTTCTCCAGGCGGATCAGACCGTCACCGCGCGCACGGTAAAGGTCGGGCCGGGCACGCCGGAAACCGTGTCGATCGCCTCGGGTCTCAATCTCGGCGAGACGGTGATCACCGATGGCGGCGACCGCCTCAAGGAGGGCGCGACCGTCGTCCTGCCGGGACAACATCCAAACGGCGGCGCCGGGGGTCCGGGCGGCGCAAAGGGTAAGGGCGGCCATCATCACCACGGCAATTGGGGCGGCGGCCAGGGTGGTCAGGGTGGCGGCCAAGGCGGTGGTCAGGGCGGCGGAGGCTAGGGCCCGGATGAACTCGCCTTCCATGGCGCGGACTCTCGGCCAGGCTCGGCCGTGAATCCTTCCCGCCCGTTCATCGAAAGGCCGGTGGCGACATCGCTGCTGATGCTGGCGATCCTGCTCGCCGGCATCGTCGCCTTCCGCCTCCTTCCGCTCTCGGCGCTGCCGGAGGTAGATTATCCGACCATCCAGGTGACGACTTCCTATCCCGGCGCCAGCCCGGAAGTCATGGCCACCACCGTGACCGCGCCACTGGAGGTGCAGTTTGGCGAGATGTCGCAACTCGACCGGATGTCCTCGATAAGTTCGAGCGGCTCATCGGTCATCACCCTGCAGTTCGATCTTAGCCTCAGCCTCGATGTGGCCGAGCAGGAAGTTCAGGCGGCCATCAACGCGGCCACTAGCCTGCTGCCGACGACCCTGCCGGCCCCGCCGCTCTACGCCAAGGTCAATCCGGCCGACGCCCCGGTGCTCACCCTGGCGCTGACCTCCGACACCGTGCCCCTGACTCAGGTGGAGGCCTATGGCGAGCAGCAGCTCGGCCAGAAGATCTCCCAGCTGGCCGGCGTGGGCCTTGTGTCGGTCAGCGGCGGCCAGAAGCCGGCGGTGCGCATCCAGGCCAACAACACCCAGCTGGCCGCCTACGGCCTGTCGATGCAGCAGCTCTCCAGCGCCATCTCCTCGGCCAATTCCAACAGCGCCAAGGGCAGCTTCGACGGCCCGACCCGGTCCTACACCATCGACGGCAACGACCAGCTGCTGACGGCCGGCGACTACGCCAACCAGATCATCGCCTTCCAGGGCGCGGCGCCGGTCCGCCTGTCCGACGTGGCGACGGTGATCGCCGGCTCAGAGAACACCGAGCTCGGCGCCTGGTACGACAAGACCCCCGCCGTGCTCCTGAACGTGCAGCGCCAGCCGGGCGCCAACGTCATCAGCACGGTCGATCAGATCAAGAAATCCTTGCCCAGCCTCATGACGGCGCTGCCGCCGGGGGTGAACGTCAAGGTGGTCACCGACCGCACCGTCGGCATCCGCGCTTCGGTCACCGACGTGGAGTTCGAGTTGATGCTCTCGATCTTCCTCGTGGTGGCGGTGATCTTCCTGTTCCTGCGCAGCCTGCCGGCCACCTTCATTGCCGGCGTCGCCGTGCCGCTCTCGCTCGTGGGCACCTTCGCGGTGATGTACGCCCTGGGCTTCTCGCTCAACAACCTGACCCTGATGGCGCTCACCATCGCCACCGGCTTCGTGGTCGACGACGCCATCGTGATGATCGAGAACATCGCCCGCTACATCGAAGCCGGCGACACCGCGATGGAGGCCGCCCTCAAGGGCGCCGAGCAGATCGGCTTCACGATCATCTCTCTGACCGTCTCCCTGATCGCGGTCCTGATCCCGCTGCTGTTCATGGGCGATGTCGTCGGCCGCCTGTTCCGCGAGTTCGCCATCACCCTGGCGGTGACCATCGTCATCTCGGCCGTGGTGTCTCTCACCCTGACGCCGACCTTGTCGGCGAGGTGGCTGCGCAAGGATGATCAGCTGGAAAACAGCGCCTTCGGCCGCCGCTCCAAAAAGGTCGTCGACGACGTCATCGGCGCCTACGATCGGTCGCTCACCTGGGTTCTCGATCGTCAGGGGCTGACTCTGATCGTGGCCGTGGGAACCCTGGTCCTTACGGTCGTCCTCTTCCTGATCATTCCCAAGGGTCTGTTCCCGACCCAGGACACCGGCATCGTCCAGGCCGTGACCGAGGGCAGCCAGTCGATCTCCTATCAGGGCATGGCGGCGCTGCAGCAGAAGATCGGCGCCCAGCTTCTGGAGGACCCGGACGTCGCCAGCCTGACCAGCTTCATCGGCGTCGACGGAACCAACACCACGCTCAACGACGGGCGGATGCTGATCAACCTGGCGCCCTTCGGTCATCGCACCGCGTCCCCGACGGCGATCCTCGACCGCCTGCGCAAGGAAGCGGCGGAGGTTCCCGGCGCGGCCATCTTCGTGCAGCCCGTCCAGGACCTCACCATCGACTCCTCGTCGGGCAAGACCCAGTACCGGTTTGCCTTGCAGGGCGCCGACACCAAGACCGTCGGCGACTGGTCCAACCAGCTGGTGCAGCGCCTGGCCAAGGAGCCCAAGCTCCGCAACGTCTCGTCCGACCTGCAGAACGAAGGGCTCTCGGCCTACATCAACATCGATCGCGACACCGCCGCGCGCCTGGGCATTACGCCGTCAACGGTCGACAACACCCTCTATTACGCCTTCGGCCAGGCGATCATCTCGACCATCTTCAGCCAGTCGAGCCAGGAGCGGGTGATCCTGCAGGCGGATCCCAACACGGTCTCCTCGCCGTCCGACCTCAAGAACCTCTACCTCAACTCCAGCAGCGGCGCGCCGACGCCGCTCTCGGCGATCGCCACGGTGACCGAGCAGCTGTCGCCCCTGCAGGTCAATCACGTGGCCCAGTTCCCGGCCGCCAACATCTCCTTCGACACGGCGCCCAATGTGGCGCTCGGCGACGCGGTTTCGGCCATCCAGAAAGACGAAAAAGCGGTCGGTGTGCCCGCCAGCATCACCACCGCCTTCCTCGGCGCCGCCGACGCCTACAAGGCCTCGCTCTCCAACGAGCTGTGGCTGATCCTGGCGGCGATCGTCACCGTCTACATCGTGCTGGGCGTGCTCTATGAGAGCTACATCCACCCGATCACCATTCTCTCGACCCTGCCCTCGGCCGGCGTCGGCGCCCTGGTGGCCCTGATGATCGCCGGTCAGGATCTGGGCGTCATCGGCATCATCGGCATCATCCTGCTGATCGGCATCGTGAAGAAGAACGCCATCATGATGATCGACTTCGCGCTCGACGCGGAGCGCAACCAGGGCAAGGCGCCGCGCGAGGCCATCCACCAGGCCGCGCTGCTTCGCTTCCGGCCGATTATCATGACCACCCTGGCGGCGCTGTTCGCCGCCCTGCCGTTGATGCTTGGCTGGGGGGTCGGCTCTGAGCTGCGCCATCCGCTGGGGGTCAGCATCGTCGGCGGCCTGATCGTGAGCCAGGCCCTGACCTTGTTCACAACCCCGGTGATCTATCTGCAGTTCGACCGTCTGGCCCGCCGCTTCGACCGCGGCCAGCGCCGGGGTGACGCCGGCCCGGCGCCCGAGCCGATCGTGACATGAATTTCTCCGCCGTCTTCATCCGGCGCCCCATCGCCACGGTCCTCCTGACCTGTGGCATTGCGCTGGCCGGCGCGGCGGCGTTTTTCCTCCTGCCGATCTCGCCGATGCCGCAGGTGGATTTCCCGACCATCTCGGTGAGCGCCAGCCTGCCGGGCGCCAGTCCTGACACCATGGCCACCAGCGTCGCCGCGCCGCTGGAAAAGCACCTGGGCACCATTTCCAACGTCAGCGAGATGACCTCCTCGAGCCGCACCGGTTCGACCAGCATCACCATGCAATTCGATCTGAACCGCAATATCGACGGGGCGGCGCGTGACGTGGAAGCGGCGATCAACGCCGCCCGGGTCGACCTGCCGGCGACGCTGCACAGCAATCCGACCTACCGCAAACAGAACCCGGCGGCCGCGCCGATCATGATCGTCGCGCTCACCTCGCAGACGCGCACGCCCGGGCAGATCTACGATTCGGCCTCCAATATCCTCCAGCAGCAGATCAGCCAGGTCAAAGGCGTCGGCGACGTGACCATCGGCGGCTCGTCGCTGCCGGCGGTCCGCGTGGAGCTCAATCCCCTGGCGCTGGCCCGGTACGGCATCGGCCTGGAGGACGTCCGGGCGGCCATCTCCTCGTCCAACTCCAACCAGCCCAAGGGTATCGTCCAGGACTCCAACACCAAGCTGCAGATCTACACCAACGACAGCGGCCTGTCGGCCGCCGCCTATGCGCCGATCGTGATAGCCTACCGTAACGGCGCGGCGGTCCATCTCTCCGACGTCGCCAGCGTCGTCGACAGCGTGACCAGCCTGCACAATTTCGGCCTGTTCAACGGCAAACCGGCCGTCATCGCCGTGATCAGCGGAACCCCCGGCGCCAACATCATCAACACCGTCGACCGGGTGAAGGCCCTGCTGCCCATCCTGCGCCAGCAGCTGCCGCCCGACATCAGTATGCAGGTGGCCTCCGACCGCACGATCACCATCCGGGCGTCCCTGGCCGATGTCGAGCGCACCGTCATTATCGCCATCATCCTGGTCGTGGCGGTCACCGCCTTCTTCCTCCACAACGGCCGCGGCGTGCTCATCCCCAGCGTGGCCGTGACCACCTCCCTGCTGGGCGCGCTCGGGGTGATGTATCTGCTCGGCTTCTCGCTCGACAACCTCTCGCTCATGGCGCTCACCGTCTCCACCGGCTTCGTGGTCGACGACGCCATCGTGGTGATGGAGAACATCACCCGCCACGTCGAAGCCGGCATGAACCGCATCGAAGCGGCCCTGCTGGGGGCCAAGGAGGTGGGATTCACCGTCTTCTCGATCAGCATTTCCCTGGTGGCGGTGTTCATCCCCATCCTGCTGATGGGCGGGATCGTCGGCCGCCTGTTCCGCGAATTCGCCGTGACCCTGGCCACGGCCGTGCTGGTGTCGCTGGTGATCTCGCTCACCACCACGCCGATGATGTGCGCCTTCCTCATCGATCCGCCCCGGAAGGCGGCCAAGGGTCCCGGCCGTCTGGCGCGCTTCGCCGAAGGGTCGTTCGCCTGGATGCAGCGGGTCTATGAGAAGGCGCTCGACTGGGCCCTCGATTCCGGACCGGTGATGCTGGTGGTGCTGGTCGCGACCATCGCGCTCAGCGTCTATCTCTACGGCGTCGCGCCCAAGGGCTTCTTCCCGCAACAGGATACCGGCTCGATCGCCGGCGGGCTGCAGGCCGACCAATCGAGTTCTTTCGCCATCACCAGCAAGCGCCTGCGCCAGCTGGTCAGCATTGTCCGCCACGATCCGTCGATCGAGAACGTCGTCGCCTTCGCCGGCAACAACGCCGCCGGCGGCTTCCTGTTCACCACGCTCAAGCCGCGCAATCAGGAGAAAGGCGGCTCCGCCGTCGTCGTGGCGCGCCTGCGGCCCAAGCTGGCGCGCGTCGTCGGCGCGGCCCTGTTCCTCAATCCGGTGCAGGACGTGCGCGTCGGCGGCCGGCAGAGCAACGCCACCTATCAGTACACCTTGCAGGCCGACGACCTCACCCAGCTGCGCCAATGGGCTTCGAAACTGGCTGACGCGCTGAAGCTTCAGCCCGTCCTGCAGGACGTCAACACCGACCAGGAGGATCACGCCCTCGACAGCTATATCACCATCGACCACGACAAGGCCGCGCGCCTGGGCCTGACCGACACCCAGATCGACAACACCCTGTATGACGCCTTCGGCGAGCGCCAGGTGTCCGTGATCTACAAGGACACCAACCAGTACCGCATCGTCATGGAGGCCGATCCGAGGTTCACCCAGGATCCGACCCTGCTCAACAACGTCTATGTAAGCACCGGGACGGCGGCGAGCGGGGTCTCCACCGCCCCCGCGCCGACCAGCGCCGTGGCCCTGGCCCCGACAGCCCTGTCGACTCCGTCGACGACGGCCGCCAGCGCCTATGCGCCCATCAACGCCACCCCCGCGCGCCAGACGATCTCCACCCTGGCCGCGGCGGCGACCAAGCCGACCTGGGCCGAGAACGCCGCGCCGTCGTCATTCTCGACCGCCGCCTCGCTGCTGCAGGCCAACCGCGTCGCCTCCGGCTCATCGGCCGCGACGACCTCGGCCGCCATCGCGCCCACCACCAACACCAACGCTCCGGGCTCGGCCAATACCGCCGGTCAGCCGGGCGCCGTCGCCGCCGGGGGCGGCGCCGGCGCTGCGCTGGCGGTCGGGCGCACGGCGGTCACCGGCCCCACGGCCCCTTCCGGCCGCGCGGGATCTCAAGGCGTCGCGGTCAGCGCCACACCGGAAACCATCGTGCCGCTGTCCGCCTTCGCGACCTGGGCGGACGGGGCGACGCCCAATTCGGTTAACCACCAGGACACCTCGCCGGCCACGACGGTCTCGTTCAACCTGGCGCCGGGAAAGTCGCTCAGCGACGCCACCAAGGCCATCGCCCAGGCCGAGGCCTCGATTCACATGCCGGCCAGCGTGCACGGCAGCTACCAGGGCACGGCCAAGGTGTTCCAGCAGTCCACGGCCAGCGAGCCGCTGCTCATTCTGGCCGCCATAGTGGCGATCTACATTGTCCTCGGCATCCTCTATGAGAGCTACATCCACCCGGTGACGGTGCTTTCAACCTTGCCGTCCGCGGGCGTCGGCGCCCTGGTCGCCGCGATCCTGTTCCACCAGGAACTGACGATCATCTCGCTGATCGGCATCATCCTGCTGATCGGCATCGTCAAGAAGAACGCCATCATGATGATCGACTTCGCCATCGCCGCCGAGCGCGAGGGCGGGATGAGTTCGTATGACGCCATCCGCCAGGCCGCGCTCACCCGGTTCCGGCCGATCATGATGACCACCTTCGCCGCCATCCTGGGCGCCGCCCCCCTGGCCTTCGGCTGGGGCGAGGGATCGGAACTGCGCCGCCCCCTGGGGGTGACAATCATCGGCGGCCTGCTGGTGAGCCAGGTGATCACCCTGCTGACCACACCCGTGGTCTATCTCTACCTCGACCGGCTGTCGCTCCGCCGACGCCCCAGGCGGCGCCTCGCGCACCCCGATCCCGGGCCGGTCCCCGCGTACTGAAGAAGAGTTGAAGCCATGACCAAGCCTCGCCGTCTCGCCCTGCCCGCCCTGCTCCTCACCGGGGTCGGCGGCTGCATGGTCGGACCCACCTATCATCGGCCCGCGACGCCGACGCCGCCGGCCTTCAAGGAAGCCGAGGGCTGGACCCCGTCGCAGCCGTCCGACGCGGCCGACCGCAAGGACTGGTGGACCGTATTCGGCGATCCGACGCTGAACGACCTCGAAACCAAGGTCGAGGTGTCCAACCAGACCCTGGCCGCCGCCGAAGCCGCCTACCGCGAGGCCCACGCCCTGGTGGCGCAGGACCGCGCCGCCCTGTTTCCGACGGTAAGTCTGGGAGCCAGCGTCACCCAGTCCGGTAGTGGCGGCGGGTCGAGCTCGCAGCAGAGCACGGGTGGCGGCAAGACTCGCACCGTCTATCAACCAACCCTCGGGGCCAGCTGGGCGCCGGATATCTGGGGCGCGGTTCGCCGTCAGATCCAAAACGCCAAGGCCTCTGCCCAGGCCAGCGCCGCCCTGGTCGAGAGCGCCCGCCTCTCGGCCCAGACGGAACTGGCCAGCGACTACATCTCCCTGCGCGCGCTGGATGAGGAGAAGCGGGTCTTCGACACCACCATCGCCGATTATCAGCGCACGCTGACCATCACCCAGAACAAATACGCTGTTGGCAACGCGGCGCGCAGCGACGTGCTCACCGCCCAGGCTCAATTGGCCAGCGCCCAGGCCCAGGACACCGACCTCGCCCGCCAGCGCGCGCTCATGGAGCACGCCATCGCCATACTGATCGGCCAGCCGCCGGCGTCGTTGACCCTCGCCCCCGCGCCGTGGAACCTCAACTTGCCGCAGATCCCGACGGTCGTGCCCTCGACACTCCTCCAGCGCCGACCCGACATCGCCAACGCCGAGCGCAGCGCCGACGCGGCCAACGCCTTGATCGGCGTAGCGGTCGCCGCCTACTACCCGACGATCAGCCTGTCGGCGGAGGGCGGCTTTTCCTCGAACACCCTTAGCAACCTGTTCAGCGCCTCCAACAGCTTCTGGTCATTGGGGGCCAGCGCCGCGGAGACCATCTTCGACGCCGGCGCCCGCCACGCCAAGGTTCAGGGGGCGCGGGCGGCCTTCGACGAGGCCGTGGCCAACTATCGCCAGACGGTGCTCACCGCCTTCGGCCAGGTGGAGGACAACCTCGCCGCCCAGCGCATCTATGAAACCGAGGAAGGTCAGCTCAAACAGGCGTCGGACGACGCCAACGCCAACGTCACCATCACGGTCAATGAATACCGGGCGGGCACGGTGGACTTCACCAGCGTGGCGACGGCCCAGGCGACGGCGCTTCAGGATCACAACGCCCTCGTGCAGATTCAGTCGAGCCGATTGGCTACAGCCGTGTCTCTGATCGAAGCCTTGGGCGGCGGCTGGACCACCGCTCAACTGCCGAAGAGCTAGCGGCCGCTACCTGTGCCGGTGGCGGCGCGCGTGGCGAGCGGCGTGGCCATGGCCGCGCGCGTGGCTTCCGACGACTGCGCCGCCCACGCCGCCGACCACCAGACCCACCGGTCCGGCGACCACGGCCCCGGCCACAGCCCCCGCCGCCGCGCCATTGACCGTCGGGTTCGCCCCGGCGGATCCCGCCAGCAGGGCCGCGGCGGCGATCGCGAACGCGAGTTTCTTCATCTGTGCTCTCCGAGTGGGAACGGCGTTCATAGCCGAGATTCATCCGGACAAGCGAGGCGTCGCTATCGGCCGCGAAAACCAGACACTAGAGTTAATGCGCCAGCGTCAGCAAAGGTCCCCGGGGGAACGATCAGATGACAGACACCAGCCGCCGCGGATTCATCCGCAGCGCCGCCGCCGTGGGCTTGGCTAGCGGCGCGGCCATGCCGCCGGAGATCGCCAAGGCCCTGGCCACGCCCGCGGATCGGCGCACAGGCACGATCCGCGACGTCGAGCACGTGGTCATCCTGATGCAGGAAAATCGCGCCTTCGATCACTACTTCGGCGCCCTGCGCGGTGTGCGCGGCTTCGACGATCCGCGCCCGCTGATCCTGCCATCCGGCGAGCCCGTCTGGCGGCAACCGCGCGAGCTGGGTATGCCGGACGCGATCCCGCCTTTCCGCCTGAACTCGGCGACCACCAACGCCGAGTGCATGTCGAGCCTCGACCATAGCTGGAAGGGGCAGCACAGCCTGTGGAAGAACCACGACGCCTGGATTCCGGTGAAGGGCCCCATGACCATGGGCTACTTCACCCGTGAGGACCTTCCCTTCTACTACGCCCTGGCCGACGCCTTCACGATCTGTGACGGCTACCACGCGTCGATCTTCGGGCCGACGAGCCCCAATCGCATGTTTCTGTTCAGCGGAACCAGCGGCCTGAGCACGGGCCACTTCGGGCTCTACAACGTCACCAACGAGGACGACGGCAATTGGACCGCGGATTCGGCCAAGGATCGACCGGACTTCCCGGGCTTCGCCTGGACGACCTACGCCGAGCGCCTGGAGGCGGCCGGCGTAAGCTGGAAGGTCTATCAGGAATACGACAACTACGGCGACAACACCCTGGGCTTTTTCAAGGGGTTCCGGGGTCTCGCCGCCGAGTCGCCGCTTCATCAAAAGGCGCGGACGATTTGCGCTGGATCGACCGCACAGAACGCCGCCAGCAACGCCGGGGAATTCCTGGTCGAGGCCCTGGCCGCGGACGTGCGGGCCGGGACCCTGCCGGCGGTGTCATGGATCGTGGCCCCGTTCCCGGTCTGCGAGCATCCCGACGCCTCGCCCGGCCGTGGCGAGGCCTTCACTGCCAGCGTCGTCGCGGCGCTGACCGCCAACCCCGAGGTCTGGTCCAAGACGGTGTTGTTCGTGAACTACGACGAGAACGACGGCTTCTTCGATCATGTGCCGCCGCCCCTGCCGGCCACAGGTGTTTCGCTTGGCAAGAGCACCGCCTCGGTGGCGGGGGAAGTGTTCCAGTTCCAGCCAGTGGGTCTCGGCCCTCGCGTGCCGATGATTGTGGTCTCTCCGTTCAGCAAGGGCGGTTGGGTGAACTCCCAGGTGTTCGACCACACCTCGGTCCTGCGCTTCCTGGAAGCGCGTTTCGGCGTTCATGAGCCGAACATCAGCCCCTGGCGGCGCGCCGTGACCGGAGACCTGACCTCCACGCTCGATTTCGCCCGTCCCGACCCTGCCGCCCCGCACCTGCCAAGCACGGCCGAGAATGCGGCGCGCGTGGCCGCGGCGTGCAAGCTGGCGAAGCCGTCGGTTCCCGACGCGCCGACCGTGGCGCGACAGGAGCGCGGCCTGCGCCCGGCCCGCGCCCTGCCCTATGCCCTGGAGATCGCCGCGCGCGGGGGCGACAGCGCCCTGACCTTGACCTTCGCCAACACCGGCGCGGCCGGAGCCTGCTTCAACGTCTATCAGGCCGGCGGTCGGGCCGGCCCGTGGTACTACACGGTCGAGGCGGGGAAGACCCTGGACGGCGTCTGGCGGGCCGCGGACGGCGGCCCGCTCTACGACCTCACCGTTCATGGCCCCAACGGCTTCCTGCGCACCTTCCGCGGCCGTTACGATCAGGCCGCCGTGCAAACCGATGCCGCCTACGATCCGGCGGGCGAACGGATTGTGGTCACCGTGCACAACCAGGGCGCCGCGGCGTGCGACGTGATCCTGGCACCGGCCGACTACGCCAAGGAGGCGCCGCGTCGCCACACCCTGGCGGCGGGCGCCGCCGTCACCGAAAGCTGGCCGATCCGCGCCAGCGCCCATTGGTACGATCTCGTGGTGACTAGCCCGGATCACCCGGATTTCTACCGCCGGATGGCCGGTCACATCGAAACCGGCGCGCCCAGCTTCAGCGACCCGGCCATCGGCCGCGCCTGAGCGAGGGCTAGCCGCCGATGGCGGCCTGAGTCACGATCACCCAGTGGGAATCGGCCTGAGCGGGCAGTCCGGCTTCGGTCTCCGCTGCCGCCCGCGCGCGACGGGCCGTCTCCAGCTTCTCGGTGTAGCCGATCTTGCGGTCGATCCAGACCCTCACGCCGCCGCGGCCGCCGTCGGCATAGAACAGCATCCACCAGTCGGAGGGCGAGTCGCCGGCCACCAGGAACGGCCGCCGCACCGGATCGATCGTCGACTGGATCGCGGCCACCTTGCCGACATACCAGGACGCCGGCTCGGCCAGGTAGAACGTCGTCACCATCGCGCCCCGCCGCGCCAGATCCTGCGGCGTGACCGGGAAGCCGCCTGTGCGGCGGATGTCCCGCCGGGTGGTGGTGAGCTGGCCGGTCTCCGGGTCGCGCAGCCACAGGATGACGCCGACCACGTTCTCCGGCTTCACGCCGAGGCCGTATCTCGGGTCACTGGCCACCATGCGCGACAGGTCCTCGGACGCGGCGGTCACCACATAGACCTTGATCCCCGCTTCAGTCAGTCGACGCACCAGCTCTTTCTGGCCCGGATAGGGCCTGGGCGAGTGGACGACGTCAGAAATGGTCTTGCCGTTCGCGCGATAGCGCACCGGAATGGGCCCGTCATAGGCCAGCAGCTCGTCGACCAGGCCCTTGAGGCGGTCCAGCCTGAAGCCGGCGAACACCTGGGCGATCCACGGATAGCAGAGCTCGTCGTCGACCTCGCAGAGGCGCTGATAATAGCCGTAGAGGCTCTCCCCCGGCGCCAGCGGCATCGGGCGCAGCGCCGCGGGCAGGGTCTTGGCCGAGAGCAGGCCGCGCATCTCCATATAGGCCAACAGGCTTTCCTCGAGGTCGTTGCGCCAGAGAGTGTTGTCGGCGTCAAAGACGGCGTAGGCGCCCGGCGGCGCCTTGGCGATGGCCTGTTCCAGCGCCTGGGCCTGGGCCGGCGGCCAGTGACGCAACTCCGTCACCGGCTCGGCCGCGTGGGCGAAGGCTGGAACCTGGAGACCAAGCGCCAGGAGCGCCATGCGGAGGTGGCGGAATTTCACGGATATGTTCCCCCAGGGACTTTGCCGACAGTCCTACCTTACGGCGCCTCGGCGTTGCACGCCGCGACCGAACCCACGCCCGTCGCGGAGGCGCCCTGCAGCTTCACCCCGTCGACCGCGATCTCGCAGGCGACGCCCCCGTTTGGCCCCATGGCCTGGGCCGACACCGACAGCAGCGAGTGGGGATCGGCGAGGAAGGGATGGATCCACGGCGGCTTGACCACCCTCTGCTCGCTCTCGCCGTAGTCGTTGACCGAGGCGATATCGACCGCATTGGCCTTGCTGGTGACGGTATAGATGACGTGCCGCTTCGTCGGCGCGCACCCGGCGAGGAGAACGACAGTCGTCAAGGCCAGCCACGGCCGCCTTCGCCGCAAAGGACGGGAAGTCAATCGCATTGCCCCTTCCCGACCTGAACTTGGAGCGGGCGGCGAGAATCGAACTCGCGACATTCAGCTTGGGAAGCTGACGTTCTACCTCTGAACTACGCCCGCGCGGCTCCTCAGCCGAACCGAGCGCGGTCTTAGCGGAATTGGCCGGCGCCGCAAACGGCCGTCAGGCGCGCTCGACCTCGTCGGCCATGAAGCGATAGCCGATGCCCGGCTGGGTGAGGATGTGCCTGGGCGTGGCCGGATCGGCCTCGATCTTGGCGCGCAACTGGCCGATGAAGACGCGCAGATACTGCGTATCTTCGGCGTGGGCCGGGCCCCAGATCGAGATCAGCAAATCCTTGTGCGTCAGCACCTTGCCGTCGGCGCGGGCGAGGCGGGCCAGCAGCTCATATTCCTTGGGCGACAGCCGCACGGTCTCCGCCCCCCGGGTCACCAGGTCGCGGCGCAGATCGATGGTCACCTCGCCGGCGCGCACGATCGGCGGCGGCGTCTCGCCGGGTCGGGTCTGGCGGCGCATGGCCACGCGCAGGCGGGCCAGCAGTTCGCCCACCCGGAAGGGCTTTTCCACATAGTCGTCAGCGCCGGAATCGAGGGCCTCGATCTTCTCCAACTCGCGGTCGCGCGCCGAGAGCACCAGGATGGGGCCGTCGTAGAAGGCGCGAGCCTTTTTCAACACCTCCTGCCCGTCCATGTCGGGCAGGCCCAGGTCCAGAACCACGGCGTCGGGCGGTTTGCGGGCGATCTCCGCCATGGCCTGGCGGCCGGTCTCGGCGCGGGCCGGTTCGTAGCCGGCGGCGATCAGCGCCGGTTCGAGGAAGCGGTGGATCTGCGGCTCGTCGTCGACGACGAGGATGCGTGGCTTAAGCATGTTCGTCGACCGGGGCGGTCATCGCCGGCTCCTTGCGCAGACTGATCAGGATGCGGGTGCCACGTCCGCCGTGAATGGGGCTGGCGGCCGCGATGCGTCCGCCCATGGCCTCGATGAAGCCTTTGGAAATGGCCAGGCCCAGGCCCGCGCCCTTGCCGCGGTCGCTGGGCTCCTCCATGCGACGAAAGCGGTCGAACACCCGCACCAGTTCATTGGTGGGAATGCCCCGCCCGTCATCCTCGATGCTCAGCACCACATTGTTGCGGTCATCGTAGGCGGCCAGTTCGATAGTCGAGTTGTCGGGACTGTAGGCGATGGCGTTCTCGAGAATATTGACCAACGCCTGCTCGAGCAGGGTCGGGTCGGCCTTGATCAGCGGCAGGCCGGCATGGAAGTCGCGTGTCACCTTGCGCCCGCCGAGGCGCCGGGAGACGCGCTCCGCCGCCGCGCCCAGAACGTCGCGCACGTCGACCCAATCGGCGCGGATGTCCAGCCCGTCGCCCTCCAGCCGCGTCATGTCGAGGAGGTCGCCGACGTAGCGGTTGAGGCGTTCGGCCTCCTCGCGGATCGAGGCCAGCAGATCGGCCTTCACCGCCTCGTTGAGGGAGTCGGGATACTCCAGCAGGGTGGTCGCCGAACCGAGCACGGTCGACAGCGGCGTGCGCAGGTCGTGGCTCACCGAGTTCAGCAGCGCCGAGCGCAGCTTGTCGGACCGGCGCAGGGCCTCTGCGTCGGCGGCGTCGGCGGCGAATTCCGCTCGCTCCAGGGCTACGGCCCCCTGTTCCAGCAGGGCCATGACGAAGCGCTCGCCGTCTTCGTCGCGCAGGGTCGCCGCCTCCACGCCGGCCACGCCCGAGCGCGCCTTGACGCCCTGCAGCGGTCGGAACGTCCAGGCGGCGTTGGGCAGGGTGCCGGTGCCGGCTCCGGCGGCCTCGCCATGGGTCCAGGCCCAGCGCGCCGCGGCGACGTCGGCCGGCCCCAACGGCGGCAGGCTGGGCGAGCCGGCGACGGGAGCGATGTCGTCGCCCTGCGGCAACAACACCACCGACCGACCGCCGGTGGCGGCGCCCAGTTGCTCGGCCAGGGCGTGCGCCGTATCGCCGCGATCGGTGGAGGCCGACAGCCGACGGCTGGCCGCCAGCAGGGCGGTGATCGCCGTGGCGCGCCTGGAGGTCGCCAGGGCCTGGTCGCGCACGCGCCCGGTGAGCCAGCCGGTGGCCAGGGCGACGATAAAGAACACCACGAAGGTCAGGACGTCGGTAGCGTGACCGATGACGAACGACAGCCGCGGATCGAGGAAGAAGAAGTTGTAGGCCAGCGCCGACAGCGCAGCGGCGGTGAGCGCCGGTCCGAGACCGTAGGCGAGGCCGCTCACCAGGACGCTGACCAGGAAGATCATCGCCAGATTGGCGTCCTGATGAAGCTGATCCACGGCCGCGGCGACCAAGGCGGCGACGCCCACCAGCCCCACTGACGCCAGGTGCCCGCGCCATTGCGCCAGCGGCGAAGGCTTCGGACGGGGCGGAGGCGGCTCGTCCGACTGCCCCTGTTCGGTGATGATGTGCAGAGCCGCGCCCGCCGCCCCCTCGGCCAGCGCCGGCACCAGCGAGCGGCCGAACAGGGTGCGCCAGCGCGACGGCCGCGACTTGCCGACCACGACCTGAGTGACGTTGTTGCTTTTGACGTACTCCAGCAGGGTGCGGACGATGTCGTCGCCGGTGAGCACCACCGACGACCCGCCGAGTTGCTCGGCCAGTTTGAACGCCGCGCTGATCCCCGCCGCACCCGCCGCGTCGGGCGACGGCTTGTTGGGCCGCTCGACGTAGGCGACGGTCCACGGCGCGTCCATCATCATGTCCGACAGGCGCTTGCCGGCCCTGACCAGGGCGTTGGTGACCGGCCCAGGGCTGATCAGCACCACGATCCGCTCGCCCGCCGCCCAAGGCCCGTCGACGCCCTTCTGGCGCATGGCGGCGACCAGCTGGTCGTCGACGGTGAGCGCCATGCGCCGCAGGGCCAGTTCGCGCAGGGCGGTCAGGTTTTCCGGCTTGAAGAAGTTGGCCGCCGCCAGCCGCGCGGTGTCCGGCAGATAGACCTTGCCGTCAGCCAGACGCTGGCGCAGCTCGTCTGGGGTGATGTCGACCAGCTCGATGTCGTCCGCGCGGGCCAGGGCTCGGTCGGGCACCGTCTCGCGCTGGCGCGCGCCGGTGATCTTCCAGACCACGTCGACCAGGCTCTCCAGATGCTGGACATTGAGCGTGGTCCAGACGTTGACGCCCGCGGCGAGCAGTTCCTCCACGTCCTGCCAGCGCTTGGTGTGGCGCGAGCCCGGGGCGTTGGAATGGGCGTATTCGTCGACCAGCAGCAGGCCCGGCCGGCGGGCCAGGGCCGCGTCGATGTCGAACTCCAGAAGCGTGCGCTCTTTGTGTTCGACCGGCTTGCGGGCCAGGACCTCCAGGTCCCGCGTCAGCAGCTCGGTCTCGCGTCTCCCGTGAGTCTCGACCACGCCGACGAGGACATCCACACCCTCGTCTTGGCGCCGAGCGGCCTGGGCGAGCATTTCGTAGGTCTTGCCTACCCCGGGCGCCATGCCGAGGAAGACCTTGAGCCGGCCGCGCCCCGCCTTGGCCGCTTCGGCGAGAAGCGCGTCCGGGTCGGGGCGACGGGGCTCGTCGGGCTTCATGCTGGCTTAGGGTCGACCTTTGGAACGGCCACGTCCAGTGCGCGGTTGGTCATCAGCACATTGACGTGCGGCTGGCCGATGAAGCCCAGGAAGGCCCCGTCGACGTGGGCGGCGACCAGGGCGCGCACGCGCTCCACGGGCACGCCGCGGGCGTGGGCGACGCGGTCTGCCTGCAGGAAGGCGTAGTCAGGCGAGATGTCGGGATCGAGACCCGAGCCGGAGGTGGTCACGGCGTCGTCGGGCACCTCGGCGTGGCCGGTGGAGACGCGCAGGGCCGCCGCATCGTGGGCGATCCGCTTGGCGAGGTCCGGGCTCAGCGGCCCGAGGTTCGACCCCCCGGAGTTGGTCGGATCATAGCCATTGCCGGCGGCCGAGGGACGCGGATGCAGATATTCGTCGCGGGTGAAGGGCTGGGCGATCAGGGCCGAGCCGATCACCTGGCCGTGGGCGTCGCGCACCAAGCTGCCACCCGCCTGGAAGGGGAAGGCCAGCTCGGAGATGCCGGTAACCGCCAGGGGATAGCCGAGGCCGAGCGCCAGGGTGAGGACGACGGTCGAGACGATGGCGGGGCGGATGTCGGAAAGCATGTCGATCGAGCCTCTCAGGCCAGGCCAAGGGTAGTGATGAGCAGGTCCACGGCCTTGATGCCGATGAAGGGCGCGACGATGCCGCCCAGGCCATAGATCAAGAGATTGCGCTGCAGCAGCTTGGCCGCCCCGATGGGACGGTAGCGCACGCCGCGCAGGGCGAGCGGGATCAGGGCGATGATGATCAAAGCATTGAAGATCACTGCCGAGAGAATCGCGCTGTGCGGACTGTGCAGTCGCATGATGTTGAGCGCGCCCAGCGCCGGCAGCGAGACCACGAAGATCGCCGGGATGATGGCGAAATACTTGGCCACGTCATTGGCGATGGAGAAGGTGGTGAGGGCGCCGCGGGTGATCAGCATCTGCTTGCCCACCTCGACGATCTCGATGACCTTGGTCGGGTCGCTGTCGAGATCAACCATGTTACCGGCCTCGCGAGCGGCCTGGGTGCCCGTCTGCATGGCCACCCCGACGTCGGCCTGGGCGAGCGCCGGGGCGTCGTTGGAGCCGTCGCCGCACATGGCCACCAGGCGGCCGCGCGCCTGTTCGTCCCGGATCAGGCGCAGCTTGTCCTCCGGCGTCGCCTCGGCCAGGAAGTCGTCGACGCCGGCTTCCGAGGCGATGGCCGCGGCGGTGACAGGATTGTCGCCGGTGATCATCACCGTGCGCAGGCCCATGCGGCGCAGGTCGGCGAAGCGCTCCTTCACACCGGCCTTGACCACGTCCTTCAGGTGGATGACGCCGACCAGGACGCCGTCCTCGGCCACGGCCAGAGGCGTGCCGCCGGCCCGGGCGATACGGTCGATCGCGGCGGTGAGCTCGGCGGGAACCTGGGCGGGGGTGAGGCCCAGCAGGCGCAGGATGGCGTCCACGGCGCCCTTGCGCCAGATACGGTCGCCGGCGTCGAGGCCGGACAGGCGGGTGGTGGCGCTGAACGGCACCGGCGTGGCGTCCTTGGGCGGGACACCGGTCAGGCCCTGGCCCAGGGCCAGGTCGACGATCGAACGGCCCTCGGGCGTCTCATCAGCCAGAGAGGCCATCATCGCGGCTTGAAGCGCCGCGTCGGCGCGCACCGTCGGGGCTGGGATCACCTCGGTCGCCATACGGTTGCCGTGGGTGATGGTGCCGGTCTTGTCGAGCAGTAGGGTGTCGACGTCGCCCGCGGCCTCCACGGCGCGGCCCGAGGTGGCCAGGACGTTGAACTTCAGCAGCCGGTCCATGCCGGCGATGCCGATGGCCGACAGCAGGGCCCCGATGGTGGTCGGGATCAGGCAGATGAACAGGGCGCCCAGGATCAGCGGATCGAGCTTCACGCCGGAATACTGGCCGAGGCCCAGCAGGGTGGCGGTCACAATCAGGAAGATGATGGTGAGGCCCGCCAGCAGCACGGTCAGGGCCATCTCATTGGGCGTCTTGCGTCGCTCGGCACCCTCGACCATGGCGATCATGCGGTCGAGGAAGGTGTCGCCGGCCTCAACGGTGATGCGCACCTTGATCCAGTCAGAGACCACGGTGGTGCCGCCGGTCACCGCCGACCGGTCACCGCCCGCTTCGCGGATGACGGGCGCGGACTCGCCGGTGATGGCCGCCTCATTGACCGAGGCGACGCCCGCGATGATCTCGCCGTCGGAGGGAATGACATCGCCGGTCTCGACCAGGACCACCTGACCGACGCCGAGCTTATAGGCCGCGGTCGGCACGATCGTGCCCAGCTTGTCGTCGACGATCAGCTTGGCCTTCACCTCCACGCGCTGGGCGCGCAGGGCGTCGGCCGCCGCCTTGCCGCGGCCCTCGGCGATGCTCTCGGCGAAGTTGGCGAACACCACCGTGAACCACAGCCAGATGGCGATCTGCAGCGCCCACCACGGCGTGGCGCCAGTGCGGAAGGCGTCGATGGTCGAGATGGTGGCCAGGATGGCGACGATCTCGGTGGCCAGGATAACCGGGTTGCGCGACAGCCGGCGCGGATCGAGCTTGGCGATCGAATCGACGATCGCTCGCGTCACCACGCTGGACGACAGGGCGGTGGAGGACACCGCGGAGCGGCGCCTCTCACCCAGATGAACGGCTACGTCGGTCATTTTGCTAACCACTCCGATGGATTCAGGCGCCAGCGACGGCCTTGAGCGCCTGGAAATGTTCGACGAGCGGGCCGAGGGACAGGGCGGGGAAATAGAGCAGGCCGCCGACAATCAGGATCACGCCCGCCAGCAGGCCGACGAACAGAGGACCGTCGGTGGGGAAGGTGCCGCCGCTGGGGGCCAGCTTGGGCTTGGCGGCGAGCGCGCCGGCGACCGCCAGGACCGGCAGCACCGTGGCGAACCGGCCAAGCAGCATGGCGATGCCCAGGGTGGTGTTCCAGTAGGGATTGTTGGCCGAGAGGCCGGCGAAGGCCGAGCCATTGTTCCCGCTGGCCGAGGTGTAGGCATAGAGCATCTCGGACAGGCCATGGGGGCCGGTGTTGCCGAGCGCTTTCAGCGCCATGGGCGTCACCGCCGCGACGGCGGTGAAACTCAGGATGCAGGCGGGCATGACCAGCAGGGACAGCATGGCGAAGGTCACCTCGCGCGCCTCGATCTTCTTACCGAGGTATTCCGGCGTGCGCCCGACCATCAGGCCGGCGACGAAGACGGCGAGGATGGCCATGACCACCATACCGTAGAGGCCGGAGCCGACGCCGCCCGGCAGCATCTCGCCCAGCTGGATCATGAACATCGCCGCCCCGCCGCCCAGCGGCATGTAGCTGTCGTGCATGGCGTTGACGCCGCCATCGGACGCGCCGGTGGTGAAGGCGGTCCAAACGGCCGTCGAAGGCGCTCCGAAGCGCACCTCCTTGCCTTCCATATTGACCAGGGCGTTGGCGTGGGCGGCGTGCAGGGCTGGCGCGGGCTGGGTTTCCGCCCAATAGACCGCTGCCGACGCGGCCAGGATGAACAGCGCCATCACCGCCACCAGGGCGCGGGCATCCTTGCGGGCCAGGGCGACCACCCCGAAGGCGAACACGCAGGCGTAGGCCAGCGCGTTCATCTCAATCTCTTCGATCAGATTGGTGATCGAGTTGGGATTTTCGAACGGGTGGGCCGAGTTGGCGTTGAAGATGCCGCCGCCGTTGGTGCCCAGTTGCTTGATCGCTTCCTGGCTGGCGGCCGGATAGAGCGCGATCGTCTGGTGGCCGCCTTCGACGCCGACGGCGTGGACGCCCGCCGACAAGGTCTGGGGTTCGCCCAGCGCCACGAAGGTCAGGGCCACCACCAGCGAGATCGGCAGGAGCACGTAGAGGCTGATCCGGGTCAGATCGACCCAGAAGTTGCCGAGCCCCTCGCCGCGATTGGCCACGAAGGCGCGTGTCACCGCCGCGGCCATGGCGATCCCGGCCGCCGCCGACAGGAAGTTGTGGCTGGTCAGGCCGGCCATCTGAGAGAAGGCCGAGATGCTCTGCTCCGGCGTATAAGACTGCCAGTTGGTGTTGGTGATGAAACTGATCGAGGTGTCGAAGGCCAGGTCAGGACTCATGCCCTTGAAGCCTTGCGGATCCAGTGGCAGCAGGTCCTGGAAGCGCAGGATCAGATAGAGAACGACAAAGCTCGCCACGCTGAAGACCAGCATGGAGATGGCGTAGGCGTACCAGGTCTGGCTCTTGCTCGGATCGACGCCGAAGGCGCGGTAGAGCCCGCCCTCCACCGGCTTCAGGACTGGGTCGAGCCAGGTCTTCCCGCCCTGCCAGACGCGCGCCAGGTAGAAGCCCAGCGGCGCGCCGAGCGCCACGGTGATGGCTATGGTGACGAGGATTTCGCCCCAGCCGCTCGCGTTCATGGCTATCGCTCCTGAGCTAGAATTTGTCGGGGCGCAGCAGGGCGGCGACCATGTAGACGGCGATGAAGAGCGCCGCGACGCCGTAGATCAGCTCGACGAGCATCGCTCAGATCCTCTTCAACGCCAGGGTGTAGAGGATGAAGACGCCGAGGATGGCGGCGCCGGCTATGAGATAAATCAGGTCGGTCATGGGAAAACCCTGTGGCGCGGAGGACCGCGCAGGGACGGCGAAATAGGCCCGAACCGCGTAAGGCGGCCATACCGAAGGCCGTCGGCGACATAAGGGACTTATAAAGATAAGCGACGCCGATCCTTACCGCGTGTTCACTAGGGGCGCCGTGACGCGGGGCCTAGCTTCGCTGGAAAGGGAGGCCCCGCCATGCATGCATGCAAGCTCATCGCCGCGCTTGTCCTCGGTCTGGCGCCGGCCGCGGCCATGGCCGCTTCACCCGCGCCGGCGCCAATCGAGGTGATGGTGGTCGGCCTCTTCCACATGGCCAACCCCGGCCACGATCTCCACAACCTCAAGGTCGATGATGTGCTCTCGCCCCGGCGGCAGTCCGAGATCGCCGCCGTGACCGACGCGTTGGCCAGATTCAAGCCGACCAAGGTCGCCGCCGAATGGGACGCGGACACGGTGGCCGAGCGCTGGCCGAAGTATCTCGATGGAACCCTGCCGCCGTCCCGCAACGAGGTCGTGCAGCTCGGCTTCCGGCTGGCGAAGACGGCGCATGCGACCGTCTTCGGCATCGACGCCGATGGCGACTTTCCCTACCCGCCGGTGAAGGACTACGCCGACGCCCACGGCCTCGCCGGGATCCTCGACGCCCAGGGCGCCGTCGTCGAACGCTCCCTCGCCGAGCAGGGCCGGATTCTCGCCGACCAGGGAGTCCCGGCGACCTTGCGCTGGATCAATGAGCCTGACCGGATCAGGTCGAACAACGCCTTCTATCGCGCCACGTTGCTGATCGGCGGCGGCAAGGACCAGCCCGGCGTGGATCTGATGACCGCCTGGTATCGGCGCAATTTCCTGATCTGCGCCAACCTCCTGCAACTGGCCAAGCCCGGCGACCGGATCGTGGTTTTCTACGGCTCCGGCCACGCCTTCCTGCTGCGCCAATGCGTGGCCGAAGCCCCCGGGTTCGCTCTCGTCGAACCCAATGCCTGGCTGCCGCGCTAGGAAGCCCACCGCGCCCCGCCGCATTGACCGCCGCCGCCTTCGGTTTCACCATGCCAAGAGCATTGGAGGATCCTGATGGCCGACGGCGAAGCGATGATGAAGGCGCAGTTCCGCTCCATGACGGAGGGCACGGCGGAGGACTGGCGGGCCATAGGCGAGGCCGGCCGGCCGTTCCAGGACGCCTATGGCGACCGCCTGCTGGCGTCGCTGCGCGAGCTGGGCGCCGACGCTGGCGGCTTCGCCGTCGACCGGCTCACCCATTCATTGCAGACGGCCACCCGGGCGATGCGCGACGGGCGCGACGAGGAATATGTGGTCTGCGCCCTGATGCACGACGTCGGCGACCTGATGGGGCCGTCCAACCACGCCGAGATCGGCGCGGTGATCATGAAGCCCTACATCTCCGAGGCCAACCATTGGATGATGGACAAGCACGGCATCTTCCAGGGCTACTATTTCTTCCACCTGATCGGCCTCGACCGCGACATGCGCGACGAATTCCGCGGCCACCCACACTTCGAATACTGCGCGCAGTTCTGTCACCTGTACGACCAGTCGAGCTTCGATCCCGGCTACGACACTGCCCCGCTGGAGGTGTTCGAGCCGATGCTGCGGCGGGTGATCGCCCGGCCCAAGAACTCGATCTATGGCCGCGCCGCGGTGTCGAACCCGGCGGCCTGATCAGGCGTCGAAGACGATCACCGAGCGGGCGATCTGGCCGCTCTTCATTTCCTCGAAGGCCTCGTTGACCTCTTCGAGCTTGATGCGCCGCGAGATCATGTCGTCAAGCTTGAGCTTGCCGGCCAGGTACATGTCGACAAGGCGCGGCATGTCCACGGGATAGTGGTTCGACCCCATCAGCGAGCCCTGCAGCTTCTTCTCACCCAGAAAGGCCCAGCCGGGCACGGTGATGCTCTGGCCGATGGGGATCATGCCGATGATGTTGGCGTCGCCGCCGCGCTTGATCATGCCGAAGGCCTGCTCGGCCGTCTTGGAAAGACCCACGGCCTCGAAGCTGTGATCAACGCCGCCCTTGGTCATTTCCAGCACCTCCTTCACTGCGTCGGTCTCGGATGCGCAGATGAAATCGGTGGCCCCGAAATTGCGGGCCAGGTTGTCCTTGGACTTCGACATGTCGATGGCGATGATCCGGCTGGCGCCGGCGATGGCGGCGCCGTTGATGGCCGCGAGCCCCACCCCACCGCAGCCGATGACGGCGACGGTCTCGCCCGGCCGCACCTTGGCGGTGTGGAAGACCGAGCAGACGCCGGTCAGCACGCCACAGCCGATCAGCGCCGCCCGGTCGAGCGGCATATCCTTACGGATGGCCACGCAGGCGTGCTCGTGAATCAGCATCTGCTCGGCGAAGCTGGAGAGGTTGAGATATTGCATCATCGGCCCCGTTTCCTGAGCCAGGCGCGGCGCATCGGCGGCCTCGCGCTTGGTGTCGGGGCTGACACACAGGCTCATGTGGCCGGTGAGGCAGAATTCGCAGTGGCCGCAATAGGCCGACAGGCAGGTGATCACATGGTCGCCCGGCTTCACGGTCCGCACTTCCGAACCCACCTGTTCGACCACGCCGGCGCTTTCGTGCCCGAGGACGGCGGGCAGGGGGTGGGGGTAGGATCCCTCGATGAAATGGAGGTCCGAGTGGCAGACGCCGGCGGCGGCGGTGCGGATCAGCACCTCGTGCGGGCCGGGCTTGCTGATCTTCACGTCCTCGATCTGCAGCGGCGTTCTGACTTCCCTGAGGACGGCGGCCTTCATCTGGATTTCCTCTCCCGGCGTGACTGCGACGGCCGCTCGAGCGGCTCCTGCCCCGGGTTATCGCCGGTAAGCGGACGCCCGCCAAGAGCGCACCTCGCCGTTGCCGAGAACGCGCCAGGGTTCTAGGTTCGATCCCATGTTCACTCGACTTCGCCTCGCCGCCCTCGTCCCGCTCCTAGCCCTCGGCGCCTGCGAGACCGAGACATTGGGTCCGACTAATTCGCCGCCCCAGGCGACGCGAACGGCGCCGCTCTATCAGCCCGGATCCGGCGAGGATTTCAGGGAGTCGGATTTCGCCTGGTCGCGCGGATCGGGCGCGGGCGGTATTGCCGGCCTGCTGACGTTCCGGGATGGGGCGACGCGCTATTCCTGCCGCGGACGCGACGTGATTCTGACGCCGGAAACGCCGTGGGTGCGCCGGCGCATGTACATCCTCTACGGATCGCTGGACGCTGCCGCCGTGCCGGCCGACATTGTCCGCGCCCGCACGCCGGCGACCGCCAGCGGCGACTACGCCAGCTATGCGCGCAAGACCACCTGCGACATGTCGAACCGATTCTCCTTCCAGGGCCTGCCGGACGGCGTCTGGTATGTGATCACCCTGGCCCGTCCAGACGACGGAACCGGCACGGTGGCGATCATGCGCCGTGTCGAGGTGCGCGGAACAGTGCGTACGATCGAACTCGACTAGGCTTCCAATCCGCCATCGCGGTAGATGGGCTTCCGATGTCCGGCGGCTCGCGCCGCTGGGATTTGATCCATGACCACGATCACCGTCTCCTCCGGCGTCACCAGCTCCGGCCTGACGGTCAGCAGCGGCAATGAGTTGCTCGTGCTGTCGGGCGGGATCGCCGAAACCATGACCGTACTGAGCGGCGGGACAATGATCCTGTCGTCTGGAGCGATAGGCAGCAGCCTCGCCATATCCGCAGGCGGCAAGCTGGACGGCGCCGGCGAGTGGGCGGGAGAGGGCTACTCCTACGGCCAGGTGAGCGGCGTTACGGTGGGCGACTCAGCCGAAACCCACGCCGGCTATCTGGAGGTGGCGTTTGGCGGCTCTGCCAGCGGCGTGACGGTGGCCTACGGCTGGCTCCAGGTCGATCCGGGAGCGACGGCGACCGGCACGGTGCTGAGCGGGATCAGCGCCGTCGAATATGTCGAAGGTGTCGCCAGTGGCACGGTGGTCGATTCGGGCGGTGTTGATAACGTTCTGTCCGCCGCTGAGGCGGTGAGCGCCGTCATCCATAGCGGCGGCCGAGAGTTCGTCTCCTCCGGTGGTTCCACCAGCGTCTCGGTGGTGCAAAGCGGCGGGAGTCTAACGTTGTCGGCGGGGGCGGTGGGCAGCCTCCTCACCATATCCGCCGGCGGCAAACTCGTCGGCGCCGGCGAGTTGGTGAACTACATTTCCGAAGACGCAGGCCAGGTGAGCGGCGTGATGTTGGGCCAGACCGCTGAAACCGACGCCGGCTATCTGGAAGTCCAGTCCGGCGGCTCGGCGAGCGGGGTGTCGATTGACTACGGCTATCTTGAGCTCGACGCGGGAGGAACCACGACCGGCACGGTGGTGAGCGGATCCGAGTCCACCAACTTTGTGTTTGGCGTGGCCAGCGGCACTTTCGTCGATTCCGGCGGCAATGAGAACATTCAATTGGACGGCGAGACCGTCGACTCCGTGATCAACAGCGGCGGCAATGAGAACGTCGACCTTGGCTCCGCCATCGGCACGGTGGTGTCGAGCGGCGGGATCGAAACCGTGGACTCCGGCAGCGTGGCCATCAGCGCGATGGTGCTGAACGGCGGCACGCTGACCGTGTCGTCAGGGGGCGCGGCCAGCGGCGTGGCCGTCGATTACGGCTTTCTCGACATTCTCTCCGGCGGAACCGCGACCGGCACAGTGGTGAGCGGAGGCCTTGCCGCCGACTATGTCTCCGGCGCGGCGAGCGGCACGATCATAGACTCCGGCGGGTTTGAGGTCGTCTGGTCCGGCGGCGTAGCGACGAGCGCCGTCGTTTCCAGCGGCGGGATCGAGGGTGTTTTGTCCGGCGGCTCGGGCCTCGGCGCGATCGTGCTGAGCGGCGGGACGATGATCCTGTCGTCGGGGGCCGTGGGTAGCGCCGTCACCGTATCCTCCGGCGGCGTGTTGCAGAACTCGGGCGAACTGGCGGGTGGCAACTACGCCGCCGGTCAGGTGAGTGGCGTGTCCATAGGCGACTCGGCCGGGACCTACTCCGGCTATCTGGATGTCCAGTCCGGCGGTTCGGCGAGCGGGGTCACGGTCGCGGACGGCTTTCTCACGGTCGCCTTGGGGGCGACCGCGACCGGTACGGTGCTGAGCGGAATCGAAGCCTTCGACTATGTGGAGGGCGTCGCCAGCGGCACGGTCGTCGACTCCGGCGGCCAGGACAACGTCCTATCCGGCGGTGAGACGATCGGGGCCGTGATTTCCTACGGCGGGGCGGCGTTCCTGTCGTCGGGGGGGGTGGCCAGCGGCCTGGTGGTGTCGTCCGGCGGCGGAGTGGCGGGCGCCGGCGAGGTGGCGGGTTCCAGCTTCGACGCCGGTCAGGTCTTCAGCGTGTCGATCGGCGACTCGGCCAAAACCCACGCCGGCTACCTGGAAGTCCAGTCCGGCGGCTCGGCCGACGCGGTGACGGTGGACTACGGCTGGCTGTTCGTCGACTCGGGAGCGACCGCCACCGGCACGGTGCTGAACGGAAGCGCGGATTATGCCCAGGAATACGTCCTGGGCGTGGCCAGCGGCACGGTGGTCGATTCCGGCGGCGCCGAGTTCCTCGAAAACGGTGGCGTGGCGATAGACGCCATTGTTTCCAGTGGCGGGGTCGAAATCGACTCTTCCGGCTGTGTAGCTTCGGGGACCACGGTTCTCAGTGGCGGCGGCGAGGTCATTTACGCCTACGCCGCGGCCCTGGATGTGAACATCGCCAGCGGCGGCACCCTGACCTACGCCGATGTCGCGATCACCTCCGGCGTCACCTTAGCGGCGGCCGTGGCCACCTCGACCACGCAGCTCGGCGGGGTGACCCTGTCGTCTGGTGGAATCGAGGATTTCGAGAACACGACGGTATCGAGCGGCGGGTTGCTGTTGGCCTCCAGCGGGGGCGTTGTGGAATTTTCGCTGATCCTGAGCGGCGGCGTGGAGCGGGCGCTGACCGGCGGCGTGGCCACCTACGCGACGGTGAACTCGGGGGGCCAGGCGCAGGTAGCGTTCGGCGGCACGGACGCCCTCACGACCCTCAGCGGCGGAACAGAAATCATCTCAAGCGGGGGCACGGCGAGCGAGACGACGATCTCCAGCGGCGGCGTCGAACGCGTGTCGTCCGGCGGGAGGGCCAGCGGGGCGGTCATCCTCAACGGCGGCCTCGAGTATGTCTACGCCGGCGGGACCGACACCGGCGCGATCGTCGAGAGCGGCGGCCGCGAGGTGGTCTCCTCCGGCGGGATCGCCGGCGGGGCGACGGTCTCCAGCGGCGGCCAGTTGGCCGTCTCCAGCGGCG